>Ga0208130_1000084_pt1 | contig 47983 bp, 46 predicted proteins | sample ETNtaG_31_FD_185771 | JGI IMG/M metagenome (GOLD analysis project Ga0208130, IMG submission 185771) | Marine microbial and viral communities from oxygen minimum zone, Eastern Pacific Ocean - ETNP201310SV78 (SPAdes) (version 2) | ecosystem: Environmental > Aquatic > Marine > Oceanic ... | reverse complement strand
ATTAACAAACTATAAAGAAAACGTTTATATTTAATTAATATGTACCGTAGTTGATCATATCTATAAAATGAATAAAAAAATTGAAAAAATATTATATTTACCAAATCCAAGAGGTTTTTGTGCAGGTGTAGAAAGAGCAATAAATATTGTTGAACTAAGCTTAGAAAAATATGGACCGCCAATTTATGTAAGGCATGAAATTGTTCACAATCCTTGGGTAGTTAATGATCTAGAGGAAAAAGGTGTTATTTTTGTTGATGAATTAGATGATATTCCTGATGGTCAAAGAGTTATTTTTTCAGCACATGGAGTTTCATCTGAGGTAAAGAAAGAGGCAAGTACAAAAAAAATGGATTTTACAGACGCAACCTGTCCATTAGTTTTAAAAGTTCATTTTGAAGCAAAAAGACATTTTGGTAATGGTTTTCACATTTTTTTAATTGGCCACAAAGGTCATCCAGAGGTCGATGGTACAATGGGCCAAATACCTAAAAATTCAATTACCCTTCTTGAAAATGAAAATGATATAAACAGTCTAGACAAAGATAAATATGATAAAGTTGCGCTTATTACTCAAACGACATTATCTGTAGATGATACGGCAAAATTAATTAAATTACTTAAAAAAAAGTTTCCAGATATAATCGAACCACCTCGTGAAGATATTTGTTATGCTACAACTAATCGGCAAATGGCGGTAAAAAGTATCGCAAATAAATGTGATGCTATTTATGTTATTGGAGGTGAGAATTCATCAAACTCTATAAGATTAGTTGAAGTTGCAAAAAAATCAGGATGTAGAAATAATTTCTTAGTTTCTGATATAAATTCTGTAGATTGGAAGGAAATGGAAAAATTCAGATCAATAGGATTAACCGCTAGCGCAAGCGCACCTGAAATTTTGATTAATGAATTTCTAAAAATAATAAATAAAAAATTTAAAGTTGAAATTAGAAAAAATACTATAGCAAATGAAAATATTACCTTTAAGTTACCAAAAGAGCTTAGGGAATAAAATATGGGAGTATTTACACATATTTCAGAGGAAGAATTAAGCTTTTTTCTTAATGATTATAATCTTAAAAATGTTGAATCATTTATTGGTATTAATGAAGGTATACAAAATACTAATTATAAAACTAGAATTGACTCAAAAGATTTTATTTTAACAATTTATGAAAATATAGATGAAAATAATGACTTAGATTTTTTCTTAAGTTTAATGAATTATTTATCTTCCCAAGGAATTAAATGTCCAACACCTATTAAAAATTCTTCCTTAAATTATATTGGTAAAATTAAATCAAAACCAGCAGCCTTATTAACTTTCTTAAATGGAAAATCTACATTAAATATCAAAAAAAATCATACCTTTGAAATTGGAAAAGTTCTTGCTGAAATGCATATCAGTACAAAAGATTTTCCAATGAAGAAAAAAAATGATCTCTCAATAAATGGTTGGGAAAAACTTCTAATAAAAAATAAAGATAAGATTAATAAATTTGAAAGTAATCTATTTGAGAAAATTAAAAATAAAATTATTAAAATAAAAGAAAAATGGCCTAAAAATTTACCTTCTGGTATTATTCATGGTGATTTATTTCCTGATAATGTTCTTTTTAAGGAGGAAAAAGTTTCAGGATTAATTGATTTCTATTTCTCGTGTAACGATTTCTTTATATACGATTTATGTATCTGCATAAACGCTTGGTGTTTTAATGAAAAAAATGAATTCAAAAAAGATTTTTTTAATAACTTAATTAAAGGCTACCAATCCGTAAGAAAATTAAAAAAAGAGGAAATTATATTAATTCCTTTTCTTTGCCATGCATCATCTCTAAGATTCTTTTTAACGAGAATTGATAACTGGAAAAATAAAAATGATCTCGATATTGTTAACTATCAAGACCCAATGGAGTTCCTGGAAATAATAAAATTTCATGAATTGAATGCCGATAAAGGATATTATAATTTAAATGAATAAAGAAGTTGTAGTTTATACAGATGGAGCATGCTCTGGAAATCCAGGCCCCGGTGGTTGGGGTGCAACCATCAAACTTGAAGAGGAAACCGTTGAAATTTATGGTGGTGAAAATAATACAACTAATAATAGAATGGAGCTAATTGCAGCCATAAAAGCACTGGAATATTTAAACGAAAACCACAAAATAATACTTTATACTGACTCCAATTATGTAAAAGATGGGATAACAAAGTGGATTTTTAATTGGAAAAAAAATAATTGGAAAACTTCAGCTAAAAAAGTAGTTAAAAATAGTGATTTGTGGATACAACTTGATGACCTTCAAAATAATAGAAACGTCAAATGGAACTGGGTGAAAGGTCACGCTGGAAATTTAGGAAACGAGCGAGCTGATGAACTCGCTCGTATGGGTATAGAAAAAATATAATTTTCTATAATTGATTTAAAATAGTTTCAGCACTTGATTCAGATATTTCACCAGGATTAGATTCTAAATTTAACTTTGAAATAGTATTATCCTCAATAATCATTGAATATCTAAGAGATCTTGAACCCAAACCAAAACCTGAACCATCCATAGTTAATCCTGTAGCTTCTGTAAAATCTCCATTACCATCACCAAGCATTAGTATTTGTTCAGCACCCTTATCCTTGCCCCAAGCATCCATTACAAACGCATCATTTACTGATAAACAAACTATTTGATCAGCACCTTTGTCTAAAATTTCTTGTGAATTAGTAACAAACCCAGGCAAATGTTGCATTGAGCAACCTGGTGTAAATGCACCAGGAACTGCAAAAAGAACAGTTTTTTTACCCCCAAATAATTCACTTGAAGTAATTGGAGTTGGTCCTTTTTCGGTCATATGGTGTAAAGTAACCTCTGGTAATGTATCGCCTTCTTTAATAGTCATATTAGTCTCCCGATTGAAAATTTATTAAGAAATAATTATAGTAATTTATACAAAAAAAGAAAATTATTTAATATTTTAAATTAACTTATGAGATATTTTTGGATACAGTTTTCCAAACTCTTAAAAAATTCTCTGACCAAATTTTATTAATTTCTTCATTAGAGTAACCCCTCATCAATAGTGAATTAGTAACGTTATAAGTTTGGGACGCATCAGACCAACCATTTATTCCTCCTCCACCTCCAAAATCAGATGATATGCCGACATAATCAATACCAACTAAGTCAACTATATAATCAATATGATCGATAAAATTATCAATGTCAGGAATTGGAAATTCTTTATTAATTTCATCCATACCATTTTTGTATTCAGCTAATTTCATATGTTTCTCTGGAAGGAAATTCATATCGCCAGTCATTTTCAAAATAGAATCTCTTAATTTAATAATAGAATTTGTCCTATCTTTATTAACCTTTACATATGATGAAAAAGCAACAACCTGAATAACGCCTCCTTTTTTTGCAACCTCTTTTATGATGTTATCTGGAATATTCCTAGGATGATCGGCAACAGACCTTACGCCTGAATGAGATGCAATTACGGGGTGCTTTGAAAGTGTAACTGCCTGTAAAGCAGATTTATCTGAAACATGACTAATATCTATCATCATACCTAATTCATTCATTTTTTTAATAACAATTTTACCAAAATCAGATAATCCACCATGCATTTCGATATCATTTTTGAGAGATTTTTTCGGCAACGAACTATCCGAAATTTGATTATGGCCAATATGTGATAGAGTCATATATCTGGCGCCTAAGTCATAGAAATATTCTAATAATTCAATATCCTCTCCAATTACATAGCCATTCTCAATACCTATTGCAGCAAACAATTTTTCCTCTCTCTTTGCCTGATAAACTTCACTAGGATTTTTTACTAAGACAATTCTTTCGGGGTATTTTTCAACCATCTTTTTAATCGCATTAAATTTTGTAATGGCCTTTTCCTTGGCGTCCTGAAAACCATTTTTATCTAATTCAGATTGACCAACATAGACAATAAAAAATCCTCCGTCTAAATTACCCTCCAACATTTTCTGAAAATCAACCTGCATATCAGTTTTATTTCCTGGGTCATGTTCTGGATTTGTCATATAATCAAAAGGAATATCTATATGTGAGTCCAAGGTTAAAAAATCAGCTTTTATTTTGGATGAATAAAAAATACAAAAAACAATTAATAAAAATCTAAAAAGAAACTTCAAGATTATGACTCCTGTTAAATATTGGTGCTAATAAAATTTTTTATTTTTTTTAAATCAATTTCCATTTTAGAAAAATTTTCTGTTTTGTTTAGAACTTTTTTTAACCTATCAGGTATATCTGGTTTTATTTTAATACTATCTTCAACAGCTATTGGAAATTTAGAGGGGTGAGCAGTACCAAGTGTAACAATAACTCCATTTTTATCATCTAGTGACCTTGATGCAGCATAACCAACAGCAGTATGTGGATCAAGAATGTAACCAGTTTTCTTATATACATCTGAAATACATTCTTTTGTTTCTTGCTCAGTAATACTTGTTGCCAAAAAATCATTCCTGATAAAATTTAGAGCATTTTTTTCTATTTTAAACTCTTTTGAATTTTTAAGATTATCCATTAAATTATCAATACTTAAAGAATTCCTGTCATATGCTTCAAAAAGTAATCTCTCGAAATTACTAGAGATTTGAATATCCATGCTTGGTGAAATCGTAGCTTTGGCTCTATCAATAGAATAAATACCTGTTTTTAATGCCCTTGAAAGGATATCATTTTCATTTGTTGCAATCATAAGATTTTTAATTGGTAGTCCCATTTGCTTTGCAACCCAGCCAGCTAAAATATCTCCGAAATTTCCGGTTGGAACAGAATAAGAAACTAGATCATTTTTTAATAATTTAAATGATGTAAAATAGTAGACAATTTGAGCAGCTATTCTTCCCCAATTAATTGAGTTTATAGCCCCAAGCTTTACTTCAGTATTAAAAATATTATCTTTAAAAAGATCTTTAACAATATTTTGACAGTCGTCGAATGTTCCGTCTATTTCTATAGGAAAGATATTAGATCCATCAGTAGTAGTCATTTGTTTTCTTTGAACCTCAGATACTCTTCCTTTAGGAAAAAAAATAAAAACATTTACATTTTGACTATTCTTAAATGCTTCAATGGCAGCACTTCCTGTATCGCCTGAGGTTGCACCAATAATTGTAATTTTTTCATTTCTTTTTTTCAATGAAAGGTCAAATAATTCAGCTAATAAAAGCATAGCAAAATCTTTAAAAGCTAAGGTTGGTCCATGAAATAATTCTAAAATATACCTATTTTCCTCTAGTTGAACTAAAGGAGCCATTTCTCTAGTCTCAAAAGACCTATAGGCATTCTCAGTTAATTTAATTAGATCGTTATAGCTAACAAAACTACTTAAAAAAGGATGTAAAATTTCTGCAGCAATTTTATGATAATCGGTATTTTTAAGTTCGTTATAATTTAAAAGAGGCCACTCTTTCGGAACATATAACCCTCCATCAGGCGCAAGCCCGGTTAGTAAAACATCCTCAAATTGAAGATTTTTAGATTTTCCTCGTGTAGAAATATATTCCATAGTTAGTAAATATATCGTATTCATACCAAATGGAATATTTTATTATTAAAATCTTTTAACAATTTTCTAGGAATATTATTTATGCAAAATATTTTTGATGATATCGATAAAAATGATGTAGCACTATTGATAGAAAAAGGCCTCCATGAATCTGATGAAGGAGAGCTTTTTTTTGAACAAACACCTAGTGAGTCATTTATTTTTGATGATGGAAGGCTTAAAAATTCAAATTTTGATATTAATAGTGGTTTTGGTATCAGAATGGTATCAGAGGAGACTACTGGTTTCGCAAATTCAACCATTTTAAATAAAAACTCTATCAAAAAAGCTTTGGAAACTGTTAAGGCAGCAAAAATGGGTAATAATATTAATTTTTCAGATAGATCTAAAAATCAAATAAATAATAAATTAAATAATAAATTATACTCAAACCAAAATCCTTTAAATAGTGTTTCTTTTGATGAAAAAATCGAACTAGTAAAAAATATTGACTCCTTTTTAAGATCTTATGACAATAGAGTTCAGCAAGTAAGTGTAAGTTTATCTGGTAGCTTCCAATCAATCGTTATTTTCAACAAAGATGGATCAATTAATACTGATGAAAGACCTCTAGTAAGACTAAATATATCAGTAATAGTAAACAATGGAAAAAGACAAGAGTCTGGTTCATACGGAACAGGCGGAAGATGGGATTATAAAAAATTAATTTCAAAAGATTTTTATGAAAATGCATCAAAAAAAGCTCTCAAACAAGCAATTACCAATCTCGACTCAGTAGATACGCCTGCTGGTGAAATGACAGTAGTTTTAGGTGCAGGATGGCCTGGGGTTCTTCTTCATGAAGCAGTAGGACATGGTTTAGAGGGAGATTTTAATAGAAAAGAAACATCAGCGTTTACAAATATGGTTGGTCAAAAAGTTGCAGATGAACAAGTTACTGTAATAGATGATGGAAGTATACCTGATAGAAGAGGATCATTAAATATTGACGATGAAGGTACACCTACAAGTGAAACTGTGCTTATCGAAAACGGAATTTTAAAGGGTTATTTGCAAGATAAAATGAATGCTAGGTTAATGAATGAAAATCTTACAGGAAATGGCAGAAGAGAGAGCTTTATGCATTTACCAATGCCTAGAATGACTAATACTTTTATGACAAATGGAAAATACGACCCAAGTGAGATTATACAATCGGTAAAGAAAGGTCTCTATATGGTTAATTTTGGTGGTGGGCAGGTTGATATAACATCAGGAAAATTTGTTTTCTCATGTACAGAAGGTTATCAAATTGAAAATGGTAAAATTGGACATCCAATTAAAGGTGCAACCTTAATCGGAGATGGACCTCAAGCATTAAAAAAAATTAAAATGGTTGGAAATGATACATGTCTTGATGACGGAATAGGAACATGCGGAAAAGCTGGTCAAAGCGTCCCTGTTGGAGTTGGTCAGCCTACTTTAAGAATTGATGAAATCACAGTAGGTGGGACCTCGTAAATGAATTCTTTTGAAAATTTTTCCTTTGAATATGGCGTAAGCGAACAAATTACTCCTCTAGTAAAGAGAGTAATTGCAAAAAATCCTGGACCATTTACTTATACAGGAACTGGAACTTTTATTGTAGGAACAAAAGAATTGGCGGTAATTGATCCTGGTCCAATTGATAATAATCATCTTAATGCAATAATAAAAGCATGTGGAAAAAGTAAAATTTCACATATAATTATCACCCATACTCATAATGATCACTCACCTTTATCAAAACCTCTTCAAAAAAAAACAGGCGCACCAATATATTCTTTTCTTAATGAAAAGATGGATACTAAAACAGATAATCAATTTGAAGAAGGTTATGATAATTCTTTTAAACCAGATGTTGTAATAAAAGACGGTGATTTAATTAAAGGATATGATTGGACTTTAGAGGCAATTCATACTCCAGGACATACATCAAATCATATGTGTTATTCATTAGCTGAGGAAAGTATTCTTTTTTCAGGAGATCATGTAATGGGTTGGTCAACGACAGTAATTGTTCCTCCAGATGGTGATATGGATGAGTACTTAAAATCTTTAGAAAAATTATTAGATAGAAATCATCAGATGTATTTACCAACTCATGGTACTCAAATCGATGACCCACATGACTTAGTAAATAAATATATTGAACATAGAAATAATAGAGAAGATCAGATTATAAAAGTCATAAAGTCAGGTAGTTCTATGATTAGCGAAATGGTTAAAATCATCTACTCTGATGTTGATCCTGGACTTCACCCCGCCGCTTCAATGTCAACTTTAGCTCACTTAAACAGGATGGTAAAAAATAAAATTATTAAAGTTGAAGGAACAGGTTTAAAAGGAAATTACTCTATTTTTTAAGGGTATAAAAAAGATTTAACCCATTTTCCTTTTTTAAATTTAAACAGTACTCTTTCATGCAACCTATATGGTTTATTATGCCAAAATTCAATTTCAACTGGTTTAATTAAAAATCCACCCCAATGAGATGGTCGAGGAATTTCTTTATTCTTATATTTTTTAGAAATTGAATTAAATCTTTTTTCAAGTTCACTCCTATTCTTCAATGCTTTGGATTGAAGCGATGCCCATGCTCCAATTCTCGAATTCCTATCTCTAGAGAAAAAATATTCATCAGAATCTTTTGCTGAAATTTTTCTAACTTTACCGCGAATTCTTACCTGCTTTTCAATGGACTTCCAATAAAAACAGGCTGCAATATTGGTATTTGATTCGATTTCTTTTCCTTTTGAACTATTTGAATTTGTAAAAAAAGTAAGACCATCTTCATTAAAACTTTTCATCAACACTATTCTAACATTAGGTTGTCCTTTTGAATTTACCGTTGATAAAGAAATAGCATTAGGATCAGAAATCTCTTTTTTTGAAGCTGATTCAAACCATTTATTAAATAAAATATAGGGATTTCTCTCTCTAATTTTTGATAATCCAATTTTCATAATTGATACCTTTTATTAATTATATTTTTAATTATACAATTCGGTATTAAGGCTGTATTCCTTAAATTTGATTTTTTAATAAAAATCACTAACAATAATAATATATATTTATTCAAAAGAAAAAATGGAAATTAAAACAAATATCTTATCAGGAAAAAAAGGTCTTATTATGGGTGTTGCCAATAATAGATCAATAGCATGGGGAATAGCAAAAGCATGTGCTAATAATGGAGCGGAATTAGCTTTTACTTATCAAGGTGATGCCATCAAAAAAAGAGTCGTGCCTCTCGCAGAAGAACTGAGCTCTTCAAATGTTTTCGAATGTGATGTTACAAATCAAGAGAGTATTGATAAAACATTTGACTCATTAGATTCTCTTTGGGGGAATTTAGATTTTGTGGTCCACGCAATAGGTTTTTCTGATAAAAATGAATTAGATGGAAGATATTTGGATACATCAGAGAAAAATTTTTTACAGACATTAAATATTTCCTGCTTTTCCTTTACATCTATTGCTCAAAGAGCAGAAAAACTTATGAAAAACGGTGGTTCGCTCCTAACATTAACTTATTATGGAGCCGAAAAGGTTATGCCACATTATAATGTTATGGGAATTGCAAAGGCTGGTTTAGAAACTAGTGTAAAATATCTTGCAAAAGATTTAGGTTCACAAAATATAAGAGTTAATGCAATTTCAGCAGGTCCAATCAAAACATTGGCGGCATCTGGAATAGGTGATTTTAGATATATTTTAAAATGGAATGAGTATAATTCTCCGTTGAAAAGAACTGTATCAATTGATGAGGTCGGAAATTCCGCACTATATCTTTTATCAGATTTATCATCAGGGGTAACTGGTGAGATACATCACGTTGACTCAGGTTATAATGTTATTGGAATGAAATCTGAAGATGCTCCAGATATATCAACTGTTTAGGGTAAAAAAATATGTCTCATAATTCATTTGGCCATCTTTTTAGATTTACTACATGGGGAGAGTCCCACGGTCCATCTATAGGATGTGTTGTGGATGGAGCTCCTCCAAGAATTGAGCTAAATGAAAATGACATTCAAAAATTTTTAGATAAAAGAAAGCCAGGTCAAAGTAAATTTACAAGTCCAAGAAAAGAGAGTGATGAAATTAAAATACTTTCAGGAATAATTGAGGAAGATGGAAAGAAGCTTACTACAGGTACTCCAATTTCATTATTAATTGAAAATACAGATCAAAGATCAAAAGACTATTCTGATATTGAAGAAAAATTTAGGCCTGGTCATGCGGATTATACATATTTTTCAAAATACGGAATAAGAGATGTCAGAGGGGGTGGTAGGCAATCTGCTCGAGAAACGGCTATGCGTGTTGCTGCTGGAGCAATTGCAAGAAAAATATTACCTAAAGTTGAAATCAAAGGAGCTCTTGTTCAACTTGGCGAACATAAAATAAATAGAGAAAATTGGGATGATAGTTTTATTGAAAAAAATGCATTCTGGTCACCTGATCCTACCACTATTGAAATTTGGGAGAAATATATTGAGGATCTTATTAAAAATGGAGATAGCTGTGGTGCTATAATTGAAATTATAGCCAAAAATGTGCCTATTGGATTAGGTGCCCCAGTATATGGAAAGCTTGATGCTGAAATAGCAAATGGAATCATGAGTATAAATGCTGTTAAAGGAGTTGAGATCGGGAATGGTTTTGAAGCAGCAACAATTAAAGGAAGTGAGAATTCCGATCAAATGTTTATGAAAGGTGATCAACCTTCCTTTGAAACCAACAACTCTGGGGGAATTCTTGGAGGAATTTCGTCTGGTCAAGATATTGTTGTGAGATTTGCTATTAAACCAACCTCATCAATAAGAAGTAATCAAAAAACAGTTAATAAATCAGGAAAAAATACTGAAATTTCAACAAAAGGAAGACATGATCCTTGTGTAGGTATTCGAGCCGTACCTGTTGGAGAGGCAATGATTGCTTGTGTTTTAGCAGATCACTTCTTGAGAGATAGAGCTCAAAATAGTTAAAATTATTTTTTTGGATCTACAATTTTTAAATCAGGAGACTTAATATTTAAAGTATCCAAAACCTTTTCAACTATTTTATCCTTTACTAATTCCGCTTCAGCATACATTTCTTCAGGTGTTGCATGTGCAATAAATCTATCTGGTAGAGTTAGTGTTCTTATCTTCAAGCCACTGTCTAATTTTGAACTATTTGATAGTAAATTTAATACTGAAGATCCAAAACCACCTGATGAACCTTCTTCAATTGTTATAATTACTTCATGATTTTCAGATAATTTAATAATCAAATCTTCATCAAGAGGTTTAGCAAAACGTGCATCTACAATTGTGGTAGATAAACCAAATGTTTCTAATATATGAGAGGCTTTTTTTACCTCTCCGAGCCTAGCTCCTAAACTAAGAATAGCTATTTTACTTCCTTCAGAAATTACTCTTGCTTTTCCAATTTCTAAAGGTTCATATTTCTCAGGAACAGCTAGACCTTCTCCTGAGCCTCTAGGATATCTAAAAGAAATTGGACCTTGGTTAAAAATTGATGCAGTTTTAACCATTCTAGCTAATTCAATTTCATCTGAAGCTGCCATAATAGTAAAATTAGGTAATGTGGAAAGAAATGAAATATCAAAACTACCTGCATGAGTTGGTCCATCCGCACCGACGAGACCTGCTCTATCAATTGCAAATTTAACTGGCAAATTTTGAATTGCTACATCATGGACTATTTGATCATAAGCCCTTTGTAAAAATGTTGAATATATTGCAACAAACGGATTCATTCCCTCAATAGCAAGACCCGCGGCAAATGTTACGGCATGCTGCTCTGCTATACCAACATCAAAAAATCTATCTGGAAATTTTTCCTGAAAATTATTTAAACCAGTACCTGATGGCATTGCAGCAGAAATAGCGACAATATTTTTGTCAATTTCAGCCTCTTTAATTAAGGCATTAGAGAAAATATTGGTAAAAGAGGGATTATTACTTTTTGATTTTTGCTGCTCTCCTGTTGCTATATTAAATTTTGAAACACCATGAAACTTCTCGTTTGAATTTTCAGCTGGTAAATAACCTTTACCTTTTTTTGTAACTACATGAAGTAATATCGGTCCTTGATTAGTATCTTTTATATTTCTTAGAATAGGTAATAAATGATCTAGGTTATGACCATCTATTGGACCAATATAATAAAAACCTAATGCTTCAAATAATGTACCTTCACCAGAAATAGTTCTTGAAACTTCATCTGCTTTTTTTGCACTTTTTTCAATTGATTTTGGGAGTTTCTCAATAATCTGTTTAGCAAAATTTCTAAAACCTAAATATTTCTCACCTGAAATTAACTTTGCTAAATACGCACTCATTGCTCCAGTAGGTGGTGCTATAGACATATCATTATCATTAAGAATAACTACTAAACGAGATTTAAGAGCTCCGGCATTATTCATTGCTTCATAAGCTTGCCCAGCACTCATTGCTCCATCACCAACAACACATATAATATTATTATTTTTATCTTTTAGGTCTCTGGCTATAGACATTCCCAAGCCTGAGGATATCGATGTTGAACTGTGACCAGCCCCAAAAGCATCATATTTACTTTCATCTATTTTTGCAAAACCAGATAAACCATCTTTTTGTCTCAAAGTATCCATTTTACTTCGTCTACCGGTTAGAATCTTATGAGGATAACTCTGATGCCCAACATCCCAAATTATTTTATCCTTTGGGGTATCAAAAATACTATGAAGGGCAACAGTTAACTCTACAACACCAAGACCGGCCCCTAAATGTCCTCCTGTTTTTGAAACAGAATGAATTGTTTCTTGTCTTAGTTCATCAGCAAGTTCTTTTAATTCAACGTCCGATAAATTTTTTAAATCATCGGGTGAATTAATGTTATCGAGCAAAGGTGTTTTTTTTATATTCATGAATATCTACTAAAATTCTCTTTCTCTAATAAAGTTTACTAGTCCTAACAAAGTTTCGGGCACTGGGCCAAATATCTTTAGAGAAGAAATAGATAAATCGCAATATTTTTTAATTTCTCTTCTTGATTCATCAATATTAAAAAAATTTAAAAAGGTTTTTTTATTATTTTTTAAGTCACTACCAACTCTTTTTCCAATAACTTCCTCATCACCAATTACATCAAGGATATCATCAGAAATTTGAAAGGCAATACCGATATTGTCACCAAACTCTTTCAATGCATTTATTTTATTACAATCAGCGCCACTTGCAATGCCTCCTGCTTGGCAAGAAAAACTTATTAAATTTGAAGTTTTTAATTTATACATTTCGATTAGTTCTTTAACATTTAAATCGTCCTTGCTTTCATCAATATCTATTGCTTGCCCTCCAACCATTCCTGATTGACCAACACAATGGGCAAAAGAATTAATCAAATTAATTTGATCAGTTTTTCTAATTTTTCTATAACTTCGAGATAAAATTTCAAATGATAACGCCTGAAGTGCATCACCAACTAAAACAGCAGTTGCCTCATCAAAATATTTATGTGTTGATGGTTTTCCTCTTCTGAGATCATCATTATCAATTGATGGTAAATCATCGTGAACAAGAGAATAAACATGTAATAATTCAACAGCAGCAGCTATTTGAAAAATATCATTTTCATCAACGTCAAAAAACTTAGAACATTCTGTTACTAAAAAAGGTCTTATTCGCTTACCGCCCCCTAAAACAGAATAACGTATAGCATCACTCAAATTTTTGTTTGTGCTAGATCTTTTTTTTAAATTATTTGATAAAACTTCTTCTATTTTTAAAGATGAATCTTTAAGAGATTTTTCGAAAATTTCACTCATTTACTATATTTCATCTAAAGGCTCAGAGCTAAAATCCCCATCAGGATGAGAAATAATTTTATCAATTTTCATTTTTGCAGTCTTTAATTTAGCCTCACAATGTGCTTTTAGGATTACTCCTTTTTCATAAATAGATATTGAGTCCTCTAATTCAATATCTCCTCTTTCTAAATCTTCTACAATTTGCTCAAGCTCAGATAAAGCTTCTTCAAAAGATAGTTTTTTAATTTCATCAGTTATTTTTAGTTTTTTATTCATAATTAATCACATTTATTAGACTTTTTTATAATATATTACACCATTTTCATCTTTGTCAGAATTTATTAAATTCCTCATAAGTAAACAATTTAAATGAGCGATACTTTCACCTGTGGCCATAAGTAACACATCATCTGATATAGTTCTCTTAAACAAAACAGAGAAAACATCTATAGCTCTTTTAGGTTCCTTACATAAGTCTAATAACCTTTCTAAATTTTTTTCATGTCCATTTATTAAATTATTTAATCTTTCATGAAGACCTCTAAAGGGTTCATTATGTGCGGGTAGTATTAGAACATCATTAGGTACACGTTCTTTAATATAATGACAACTATCCAACCAATCTTCTAAAGGATTAGAAAGAGGTTCTGTAGGAAAAACACTCACATTTGATGAAATTTTAGGCAATACTTGATCACCAGAAATTAAAAGTTTTAATTGCTTACTGTACAAACATACATGCTCTGGACAATGTCCACTACCAACAACTACTTCCCAATCATACTTACCTATTTTAATAGTTTCTCTATCTCTTAGCCGCCTATAATTATCCGGTAATTTAGAAACAGCTCTTCCAAAACCACCAAATCTCTCGGCGTAAGAGTCGAGCTGAACTTTGTTAAATCCAGCACCTCTGTATAAATCCATACCCTCATCAGGTGCCTCTCTACCTGTATCTCCAACAAGAACCCTACACATAAGATATTCTGACCTAGACATATAAAGTGGAGCAGAAAATTTTCTTGAAATCCATCCTGCTAGTCCAACATGATCAGGATGAAGATGAGTTACAATTACTTTATTTACCTTTCTGGATTCCATATCTTCACTGAAACATTTTCTCCAATTTGATTTAATTTCAGCAGAAGCAACTCCCGTATCAACTATAACCCATTCATCACCATCCTCCAAAACCCATAAATTTATATGATTTAGAGCAAACGGTAGACTCATTCTTACCCAGTAAACGCCATCGGCAACTTTCAACATTTTTCCAGGACTTGGAATTTGATCAAAAGGATATATTAAATTATGAGCCCCTTTATTAATTTTTTCTTTTAATTTTTCCATTAAAAATCCTCTAAAAAATTCTCTAAATTTTGATTAGTTGAACAAATTGAACTAGACAAAGCTTTTGAATTAACAAGTATTTGAGTAGAAAAAAATAATGCCAAATCTTTTCTTGCAGATAAAGATTTAAAATCAATATTACTTTCAGATAAAGCACCTCTTGAAAGATAATGTGAGCCAGCTGTTATACCAAATAATTCCAGATAATCAGAAGCAGAAAACAAAACTGAACGCATTTTATTTTGTTTAGTCCATTCTAATAGTTTTTCAGTACAAGTTTCAATTTCACTAATTGCATCGTTTAAATTATTAGAAATTGTTATAAAGTCATTATCATTTTTTTCAGAGCACCTCTTTGATGTTTCTTTTATTTCGTTAAGAAAATTTTTGACAGCCAATCCATCAGATATTTTTAACTTCCTAGTTACAAGATCAATTGCTTGAATTCCGTTAGTTCCCTCATAAATTGGTGCTATTCTTGAGTCCCTGTAATATTGTGCCACACCAGTATCTTCAATAAAACCCATTCCACCATGTACCTGAATGCCAAGCGATGAAACTTCAACTCCAACATCTGTAGCCCAGGATTTTGAAATAGGTGTTAAAAGATCCGCCTTTAATTGATATTTTTCTCTAATTTTTTTATCTGAATGATTTTGTGCCAGATCAATTGCTATTGCATTATCATAACAAATAGCTCTTGAAGCTTGAGTGAGGCTTTCCATTTTTAAAATCATTTTCAGTACATCGGGATGCTCTATAATATTAACACTATTATTTGAACCACCATCATAATGACGACCCTGTTTTCTTTCCTTTGAGTATGCAAAAGATTGTTGTAATGATCTTTCAGCTATACCAACACCTTGCATTCCAACATTTAGACGAGCATTATTCATCATTGTGAACATACATGCCAGTCCTCTATTTTCTTCACCAAGAAGAAATCCTTTAGCTCCACTTTTTTCACCGAAAGACATAACGCAGGTTGGTGAAGCATGGATACCCAGCTTATCCTCTAAACCGATACATATAAGATCATTTTTCTCTAATTCTTTTGATTTTTCATTTTTAATATATTTAGGAACTATAAATAATGAGATGCCATTATTTCCCTTTGGGGCATCTTCAATTCTTGCTAAAACCAAATGAATAATATTTTCAGCCATATCGTGTTCACCAAAAGTAATATATATTTTTGTTCCTTTGATACTATAAGAGCCGTCAGTATCCCTTTTTGCACTAGTTTTAAGAGCCCCGACATCAGATCCAGCTTGAGGTTCTGTTAGATTCATTGTTCCAGACCATTCCCCTGTGAGTAATTTTGGAAGATACTCGTTTTTTTGAGCATCTGTGCCATGATGACTTATAGCTTCGATAGCTCCTTGTGTTAACATAGGACATAATGAAAAACTCATGCATGATGTATTCCATAATTCCTGTATCATAACAGCTAATGTTTTAGGTAAACCTTGACCGCCATAATCTTTTAAACCCGAGACAGTTCCCCATGATGAATTAACTAATTCTTTATATGCCTCTTTAAAACCAGGAGCAGTAGAAACTTGTCCATTCTTCAAAATTGAACCAGCTTTATCAGCAGATTGATTTAAAGGAGCAATAGATGTATCAGCAAGTTTTGCAGCTTCATTTAGTAATGTTTCAACAAAACTATCGTCTAAATCAGGCCATAATTTTGAACCAACAAGATCTGAATAATTTGCCATTTCTTTCAAAGCAAAAATCATTTGCTTGACTGGTGATGCAAATGCCATATTTAACCTCTAAATTTGTAATAAAAAACAAAACTTATTATACACAAATTTATAAAACTATATGATTATTTAAATTAAAATGACAAAAATTAAAAAGATTAATAATAAAACTATAAACGAAGCTGTCGAATTACTTCAAAAGGGAAAGCTTATAGGTTTTCCAACAGAAACTGTTTATGGATTAGGTGCCGATGCTACTAACCAAAAAGCAATTCTAAAAATTTATAAAAATAAACAAAGACCTAAATCCAATCCCTTAATCGTACATACTGAAACAATTGAACAAGCATGTTCAATTGGAGTGTTTAATAGCAAGATTGAAAAAATTGCAAAAGATATTTGGCCTGGTCCTTTAACAGTAATTGTTAAAAAAAGAGAGAATTCAATTATTCGTAAAGAATTATGCGCTGGTAATGATACTATCGCAATAAGAGTATCAAGTAATAAAACTATTTTAGCTATTATAAAAAAATTAGGTAATCCAATTGCAGCACCTAGTGCAAATAAATCAGGAATGTTAAGTCCTACTTCCGCTGCTCATGTAGAAAAACAGTTTAAAAATAATACTGATATACCTCTAATATTAGATGGAGGAAAAACTAAAATAGGAGTCGAAAGTACTGTAATTGGAATGAAGAAAAATAATATAATAATTTATAGACATGGTGGTGTAACAAAAGAAAAACTTGAAAAGAAAGTAAATGAAAAAATTATCGATGTAACAAACGCTGATTTTTCAGAAAAATCAAATATATCACCTGGAATGTTAAAAAAACATTACTCACCAACAGTGCCACTTAGAATTAATATTACAAATCCAAGAAGTGATGAAATTCTTATTGGATTTGGAGAAAAATATAAAGAGCCAAACTTAAGTAAATCTGGTGATCTAGATGAAGCAGCTGCCAACTTATTTTATTTTTTAGAAAAATATGAAGCAAAGGGTAATAAAATAGCAATTGTACCAATACCAAATATTGGTATTGGTGTTGCTATTAATGATAGATTAAATAGAGCTGTCCAATAATTACTTTAATGATGGAAGGACATAGTCCTTAAACTGATCTCTAAGAGTTAATTTTTGAATTTTACCTGTCGCTGTGTGAGGTATTTCATCAACAAAAACAACATCATCAGGCATCCACCATTTTGCAAGCTTTCCGTCTAAAAAATCTAAAACATCTTTCCCGGAAGGACTCGTTCCCTCATTTGCCACGCATATGAGTAAAGGTCTTTCATCCCATTTAGGATGAACGACGCCAATTACAGCTGCTTCAGCAATATCAGGGTGGCCTACAGCTACATTCTCAAGTTCAATTGAGGAAATCCACTCTCCGCCTGACTTTATTACATCTTTAGATCTGTCAGTTATTTGCATAAAGCCCATTTCATCGATAGTTGCGACATCTCCTGTATCAAAAAAACCATCTTCATCAAGGATTTCCCCACCATCACCTTTCATGTATTCGCTAGCAATAAATGGGCCTCTTACTTTTAAGTTTCCAAAATCCTTTCCATTCCAAGGAATTTCATTATTGTCGTCATCGGTAATCTTCATCTCTACCATGTAAGAAGCTCTTCCTTGTTTTAATTTAATGTTTACCTTGTCTTCGAAGCTAAGTTCTTCCATTCCATGCTTAAATGCTCCAATTGTTCCCAAAGGCGACATCTCTGTCATACCCCAAGCATGCATAACTGAAACTTCATAATCTCTCTCAAATTTCTCTAACATTACTCTAGGAACAGCTGATCCTCCGATAGCAACCCTCTCTAAGTAAGGTAGCTTTAAATTATTTGCTTCTAAATATTGCAATAACATTAACCAAACTGTTGGGACTGCAGCCGTAAAAGTTACTTTTTCTTCTGTTAAAAGTTGATAAATACTCTCGCCATCCATATTCATTCCCGGCATAACAATTTTACAACCTGACATTGGTGCCGTAAAAGATAGACCCCATGCATTAGCATGAAACATTGGAACCACTGGCATGACTGAGTCTGTAGACTTTATACCCATGGCATCAGCATTATTAGCTACTAATGTATGTAATACATTTGATTTATGAGAATATAGTACTCCTTTTGGATTACCAGTAGTTCCAGAGGTATAGCAAAGACCACAAGCATCTCTTTCATCAATCTTTACCCAACTAAAATTATCGTCTTCAGCATTAATCATATCCTCGTAACAAAAAACATTTTTTAAAGATGTTTCTGGCATATTATCTTTATCAGTCAGAAAAATTATACCTTTAACATTTGGTATCTTTTCTTCTAAATTTTCAAGAATCTGAACAAAGCTAGTATCTGAAACAATAAATTTATTTTCAGCATGATTAATTATGTACTCTAATTGCTCTAAAAAAAGTCTAGGGTTAAGTGTATGATAAACCGCTCCAACACCAGTAATTCCATACCATGATTCAAGATGCCGATGTGTGTTCCATGCTAATGTTCCTATAACATCTGACTTTTTAACGCCTAGCTTTATAAGTGCTTTTGAAAATTTTCTAGAACGCGAATGAATTTCACTGTAATTTGTTCTATGAATATCACCCTCTACCTTTCTGGTAACAATCTCTCTGTCGCCATGGTGAATGCTAGCATGATCAATAAATGTATGGACCAACAATGGCCAATCTTGCATTAAACCTTTCATAAACTTCCCCTTTTCTTAAGTGCGAATATAATATTCAGAATTTATATGTTTTCAATTAATTTAAACTATAAATACAAAACTGAGTATCTCCAATAATCTTTTTCTCCCTGAGATTGAAACCCTCAATAGCTTCAATCTCATCTTTTGAGGATAATTCAGTTACAACAATTCCTTTGTCATTAATTAATTTTTTTTTATTTATTTTCTCAATAGCAATTTTTGTTAAAGAAAAATTTTTATATGGTGGATCTGAAAAAATTAAATCTAGCGATTTTTTAAATTTAAAATTAATTTTAGTTGCGTCACATTTCTTTACATAGGCCTGTCTTTCAAGACCTAGGTTTGCTAAGTTCTCTTTAATAGCCATTATAGAGTTAATTTCATTGTCTACAAAAGAACAAAATTCTGCTCCTCTTGATAATGATTCAATACCTAAAGCACCAGATCCTGCAAAAAGGTCTAAAACCTGAGATTGATTAAAATTTAAATTAAGTCCATGAGTTAAAAAATTAAATAAAGACTCTTTCGCCCTTGAGCTTGTAGGTCTTGTAATTTTTCCTTTTGGTGATTTAATTCTTCTGCCAGATAAACTTCCTGAGATAATTTTCATAAGAATTCTATTTATTATAAATAAAAATAATTTTCAAAATTTTTCTTTAAAAAGTTACTGGGTATTTCCCTTAATTCACCTTTTTTCATATCGTCTAATTTAAAAGGACCGTATGAAATTCTTATCAACCTATTCACGCTCAAATCAATGTAATTAAATAATTTTCTAATTTCTCTATTTTTTCCTTCTTTTAAAGTAATTGAAAGCCATGAATTTACTCCAGTTTTTTTACCGATAGTAATTTTATTTTTTGAATAATTTATACCATCAATTGTAATTCCATTTTCAATTAATTTTATTTTTTTTATATCAATATTACCACGAACACGAACTTTATATTGCCTCTCAAAATTATTAACGGGTAATTCTAAATATCTTGAAAACTCCCCGCTATTTGTTAAGAGAATTAAACCCTCACTATTAATATCCAATCGACCTATGGAAATTATTTTTTTAAGATTATTAGGTAAAATGTCATATATAGTTTTTCTTTTCTTGCTGTCAGTATTAGTTACTATTATTCCATTAGGTTTAAAAAGTGACCATACGCGTAATTTATTTTGTTTGAAAATTTCTTTGCCATCAACCTTAACTTTTGAGTCTTTATCAATGTTAAGAGCAGCGGACTCAATTATTTTACCGTCAACCTGAACCCTTTTCTCAATGATCATCTTTTCAGCCTGTCGTCTTGAAGCTATTCCACTTTGAGCAATAAATTTTGCTATTCTTAATGGATATTTTTTAGATTCATTTGTCATAACATGTTTTATATTATCTTATTATTTGATTATAAAATAGTTAATGGAGAAAAGTAGTTGAATGATACTTTGAAAATAACTAATCAATTTATGGAAATAGCTTTAAAAGAGGCAAAACTGGCTAAAGAAAGAGACGAAATACCAGTCGGTGCAGTTATTATTGATAAAAATAACAATATTCTAGCATCAAATGGTAATAGAGTTATTGAATTGTCAGACCCTACTGCTCATGCGGAAATCTTATGCATTAGGGAAGCTTCAAAGAAATTAAAAAATGAGAGATTGGTTGACTGCACTATTTTTTCTTCTTTAGAGCCTTGTGTTATGTGTGCTTCTGCAATTTCTTATGCAAGAATAAAAAAACTTTTCTTTGGAGCATATGATCATAAAACAGGAGCAGTTGAAAGTGGTGTTAAATATTTTAAAACCCCATCATGTAACCATAGACCAGAATTCTATGGTGGTTTTAAAGAAAAAGAGTCTGAGTTGATACTTAAATCATATTTTAAATTGAAAAGAGTCTAATATTTAAGATTGCTTTTTAGATCCCTGAAGGCTAAAAATTTAATACAAAAGTTTAAAATCATAACTATATATTTTCAGATAATATCTTAAAATTATGAAGTATATAAATTAAAGAGGAAAAAATGAATTTTGATCATAGTGACAAAACAAAAGAACTAATAGCTCGAGTAGAAAAATTTATGGATGAAAATGTTTATCCTAATGAAAGTGTTTACGAAGAACAAATGCAAGCATTTGGTGAAAACAGATGGCAAATACCTCAAATACTTGAAGATTTAAAAGAAAAAGCAAAGGCTGAAGGATTATGGAATTTATTCCTTCCTGAATCTGATAGAGGTGCAGGTCTAACAAATGTTGAATATGCACCGCTTTGTGAGATTATGGGAAGAGTTGGTTTTGCTGGAGAAGTCTTTAATTGTTCAGCTCCAGATACTGGAAATATGGAAGTAATTGATAGATATGGTAATGAGGAACAAAAAGAGAAATGGTTAAAACCACTTCTTGCTGGTGAAATTAGATCAGCTTACTTAATGACAGAACCAGACGTAGCATCATCAGACGCTACTAATATTTCAACAACAATCAAACGAGATGGTGATGAATATGTTATCAATGGAAGAAAATGGTGGTCATCAGGAGTTATGGATCCAAGATGTAAAATTGCTATACTTATGGGTAAAACCAACCCTGATGCACCAAGGCACCAACAACAAAGTCAAATTTTGGTTCCATTGGAAACACCGGGAGTAACAATTAAAAGACACTTACCAGTTTTTGGTTTTGATGATGCCCCGCACGGTCATTCGGAAGTGCTTCTTGAGAACGTAAGAGTTCCAATTGAAAATCTATTCTTAGGTGAAGGACGTGGATTTGAGATTAGTCAAGGAAGACTAGGCCCGGGTAGAATTCATCACTGTATGAGGGCAATAGGAGTTGCAGAGAGAACTCTAGAGAAAATGGCAAAAAGACTTTTAAGCAGGGAAACTTTTGGTAAAAAAGTTGCAGATCATTCTGTTTGGGAAGAGAGAATTGCAAGGGCTAGAATTGAGATAGAAAGTTCAAGATTACTTACTATGAAGGCTGCTTATATGATGGATACTGTTGGAAATAAAGTCGCTCGTGCTGAAATAGCTATGATTAAAGTTTTAGCACCAAAAATGCTTTGTAGTATTGTTGATGATGCTATTCAAGCTCATGGTGGTGGTGGTGTAACTACTGATTTTGGTCTTGGTAAAACATATGCATCTGCAAGAGTTTTAAGATTAGTTGATGGACCAGATGAAGTTCATAACAGAACAATAGCAAGATTAGAATTTAAAAAGTATAAAGAAGAATTAGAATCTGCCTTAAAAGAAGCTATATAATAACAAATTTAAAGGTCTTCATAATTGAAGACCTTTTTAATTGGCTAATTTTCTTCTAAAATTTGTCAAAAAATTATTCAATTTTGATTTTTAACAACTATATAAAAAATTCATAAAAAACTATTAATGTATAGATTTATGATTTATATAGATTTTCCAATGTTATGGAGTTTGGTGTGAAGAATAATTGGACAAAAGATAGCTGGAGAAAAAAACCTATCATTCAGGTTCCTGATTATGATGATCAAAAGCATTTGAATGAAGTAGAAACTCGTCTTTCTTCTTACCCACCTCTTGTATTTGCTGGAGAAGCTAGAAATCTAAAAGAGGATTTAGCAAAAGTTTGTAGAGGCGAGGCTTTTCTACTTCAAGGCGGTGATTGTGCAGAGAGCTTCGCAGAACATCTTCCTGATAACATTAGAGATACATTCCGAGTAATATTACAAATGGCAGTTGTCTTAACTTATGGAGCAGGAAGACCAGTAGTAAAAGTTGGAAGAATGGCTGGACAATTTGCCAAACCAAGATCTTCATCTGTTGAAAAAAAAGGAGATCTTGAACTACCAAGTTATCGTGGTGATATAATAAATAATATAGAGTTTGATTTAGAGGAAAGAAAACCTGATCCTGAACGCCAAATAATGGCCTATAGGCAAGCAGCATCTACATTAAATCTTTTAAGAGCTTTCGCTCAAGGTGGATATGCAAATCTTGATCATGTTCATCAATGGAACCTAGATTTTGTAAAAGAAAGTAAGCAAGGTGAAGAATATGAAGCTCTAGCTGAGAGAATTTCAGAATCTCTTGATTTTATGAATGCAGTTGGAATTAATTCGACAACTACGGCAAAGCTAAGATCAGTAGATTTTTATACAAGTCACGAGTCACTTTTACTGGGTTATGAGGAATCATTAACAAGGTTAGACTCAACATCAGGTGAGTGGTATGACACTTCAGCTCATATGTTATGGATTGGAGATAGAACACGTCAGCCTGATGGAGCGCATATTGAATTTGTTAGAGGAGTGAAAAATCCTATAGGTTTAAAATGTGGTCCCTCATTGGAACCAGATGAGTTAATAAAATTAATCGATATTATTAATCCAGAAAATGAAGAAGGTAGATTAACCCTAATCACAAGATTTGGAGAAAATAATGTTGAAAAACATTTACCAGGTTTAATTAAACTAATTAAATCAGAGGGTAAAAATGTTGTATGGTCTTGTGACCCAATGCATGGAAATACAATAACATCATCAAATGGTTATAAAACTAGACCACTTGATAAAATTATTAGTGAAGTAAAAGATTTCATTGATATTCATAATTCAGAAGGTACATATGCTGGAGGAATTCATGTTGAAATGACTGGTCAGAATGTAACTGAGTGCACAGGTGGAACTCAAAAGATTTCTGAAGAAGATTTATCTGATAGATATCATACTCACTGCGACCCTAGACTAAATGCTAACCAATCTCTTGACTTGGCTTTTTTAATTTCGGAGAGACTCAAAGAAGTTAGATCTTAAGATTTAAGAAATATTAACTACCACCCTTCCTCTTACTTTTCCATCCAAAATAGGTTGAGCAAAATCTTGAACTTTATCAAGATCAGTTTCAACAACCATTTGAGCTAACTTTTCCATATCTAAATCTTTACTCAAACGATCCCAAGCTCTTTCTCTTTTTGACATTGGCGCCATTACAGAATCTATACCAATTAATGAAACACCTCTTAAAATGAAAGGTAAAACAGTAGAAGGTAAATCCATACCTTGTGCAAGACCACATGCTGAAACTGCACCACCATATTTTGTTTGAGCAATAACATTTGATAAAGTTTGACTTCCAACAGAGTCTACTGCACCTGACCATCTTTCTTTGCCAAGAGGTCTTGAAGGTTCAGATAGTTCATTCCTATCAATTACTGTGTCTGCTCCCAAACTTTTCAAATAATCAGTTTCAGATAACCTACCAGTTGAAGCAATTACAGAAAAACCAAGACCTGAAAGGATAGAAATAGCTACAGATCCGACACCTCCTGAAGCTCCAGTTACAAGAATTTCTCCACTCTTTGGTGTAATTCCAAAATCTTCAAGACCAAGAACGCATAACATAGCTGTATAACCTGCTGTACCAATTTGCATGGCTTGATGATTAGATATATTTTCAGGTAATTTTAATAAATGTTTTGAATTTACACGCGCTCTCTCAGAGTATCCACCATAATGACTTTCAGACAAGCCATAACCATTTAATACAACTCTATCACCTTTAGAAAATTCTGAATCCTCTGAAGATCTTACAACTCCACTAAAATCAATTCCTGGAATCATAGGGAAGTTTCTTACTATTGGAGAGGATCCTGTCATTGCAAGACCGTCCTTATAGTTTAATGTAGAGTGAGTAACATCAACAACAACATTTCCCTCCATGAGATCATCCTCTGAGATCTCTACAAGATTAATTTCTTGGTGCTCTTCATTTTTTTCTATTTTTAATGCTTTAAATAATTCTGTCATAGTATCATCCTCATCTAAAAAAATTCATTGGTTCGCCTAAAGGTTCAAAAATAATATCATCCTTCATAACAATGTTATCTCGTATAACAGTCATTATAGGCCAGCCTTTAACTTTCATATTATTATATGGAGTCCAACCACATTTACTAGCTATCCAATCGTTAGTAATTACTCTCTCTTTATTCATATCTACAATAGTAAAATCAGCATCATATCCAATTGCTATTCTACCTTTTTCTTTTATTTTAAATAATTCTGAAGGATTGTAGCTAGTTAACTCAACAAATCTCTCTAATGTTAACTTTCCATTATTAACATGATTTAACATTATCGGAACAAGGGTTTGAACTCCTGGCATGCCTGATGGTGAATTTGGGTAATCAGCACTTTTTTCTTCCACTGTGTGAGGAGCATGATCAGATCCAATTATATCTGCTGTTCCATTATTAATTCCTTCCCATAATTTTTTTTGATGATTTAAGTCTCTTATAGGTGGATTCATTTGAGCATAACTACCAAGATTATCATAGCAATCAGGTGCATTTAAAGTTAAATGTTGTGGCGTGATTTCAACTGAAGCAATATCTTTATTTTTTGATAAAAATTCAATCTCCTGCCCGGTTGATACATGAAGTATATGAATATTTTTTTTATTCTTTCTAGCGATATCTACTATTCTTTTTGTTGCCTTAAAGCATTGCTCATCATTCCTCCAAACTTCATGAGAATTTATATTACCAGGAATTTGAAACTCTATTCTTTCTTCCAAGAGATCCTGATCTTCGCAATGAAAAGAGGCTCTATTATTAATACTTGAAACAATATTATTTAAATCACTTTCATCGGTTACTAATAAAGAACCAACACTTAAACCCATAAAAACCTTCACCCCACAACAACCAGGAATTTTTTCTAACTCAGGTAATTCTCTATAATTTTCTTCAGTACCACCGGCGTAGAAAGCATAATCACAAAAAAGTCTTCCTTCAGCTCTTCTTAATTTCTCTTTTAAAGCACTTTCATTAGTTGTTGATGGATTAGTATTAGGCATTTCAAATACACCAGTTATACCACCTAGAACAGCGCCTTTTGTACCAGTATTTAAATCTTCCTTATGCTCTAAACCTGGTTCTCTAAAATGAACTTGGGTATCTATCACACCAGGTAATAAATGAAGGCTTGTAAGGTCAATGATTTGATTTGCATTTTCTTCAGATAAATTACCTAGCTTGACAATCTTCCCGTCTTTAACAGCAATATCTGAAATAAATGTTTTATCATGGGTCACAATTGACGACCCTTTATAGATTGTATCAAACGACATTGTTTCTTTTACCCTAATTTATTATAATTGATAACTATAATTATAAAAGACTAATATCACTATGAATAAAGAGTTAATAAAATTACCTAATCGTTCAATTCTCTCGATTGAGGGAAAAGATAGCGAAAAATTTCTTCAAGGAATAGTTACCTGTAATATTGATAATATTAAAAATAAATTAGCTTATGGATCAATTCTAACACCCCAGGGTAAATTACTTTACGATTTTATTATTTCAAAAAAAAATAATGATTTTTTAATTGATGTTTCAAAATCAAATATCGATAATTTTATTAAGTTATTAAATATGTATAAATTAAGATCGGATGTGAGGTTAACTAAAAATGAAGATTTATCAGTTTTTGTTGATTTAGATAAAGAAGATGAAAACAATGAAAATAGTGATCCAAGACTAGCGGCTCTAGGTTTAAGAAAAATTCTTAACTCTAGCTATAAAAATTATTCAAATGATATAAATATTTATGAAAAGAAACTAGTTAAATTAGGGGTTGTTGAAATTGGTGGTGGAATAAAACCTGGTGAAATTTTTCCTATTGAAGCGAATCTGGACTACTTAAATGGAATTGATTTTCAAAAGGGGTGTTTTATAGGCCAAGAAGTTTGCTCTAGAATGTATAGAAAAGGAAAAGTAAAGAAAAGAATTGTTAGTTTTAAAAGTAACGACAACTTTACTAACAATGATGAATTAGTTTATAATGATAGAACAATTGGTACGGTGATAAAGAAAATAGAAGATTATGGTATAGCTCTAATCAAAATAGATAAACTTATTAATCCCGAAAGAGAGAAAATCACAATTACAAGTAAAACAGAAAAAAAGAATATTGAGATTAATCTGCCAAAATTCTTCCCAGTTTAGATATAGAGAAAATGAAAGAACAAAATACAAAAAATAAAGATTTTTTATCAGGCCCTGAAATACTAAAAGAAATGAATATTTCTTGGTCAGGAAAAATGCTTGAAGAAACCGCAGATCAATATAGCAAAGTTTCTAGAGTTATTCCTGAAGTTGAGTGGCCTTTTTTTGCACCATATATAAAAGCAATTAATATTCTTAAAAAAGATATGAATGCAGTTATTTTAGCACACAATTATCAAACTCCAGAAATATTTCACTGCATTAGTGATATCAGAGGTGACTCTTTGCAGTTAGCCAAAGAAGCAGGAAATGTAAATGCAGATATAATTTTACAATGTGGTGTTCACTTCATGGCAGAAACATCAAAACTTCTTAATATGGATAAAACTGTGCTTATACCTAGTATGGAGGCAGGATGTTCTTTAGCAGAGTCAATAACTGGGGAAGATGTTAGAAAAATAAAAGAGGAAAATCCAAATATCCCTGTTGTTACTTATGTTAATACATCAGCTGAAGTCAAAGCTGAGTCAGATATTTGCTGCACATCATCAAATGCACTTGATATAGTTAATTCTCTAGAATCTAAGGAAATTATATTTTTACCTGATGAATATCTTGCAATGAATATTGCAAAAGAAACAAAAAAGAAAATCATTATGTGGAAAGGTAGATGTGAAGTTCATGAAGAATTTACCCCTGAAGAAATAGTCGAGTTTAGAGAAAATGAACCTGGTGTTAAAGTTATAGCCCACCCTGAGTGTTCTCCGGAAGTTGTTGCTCAATCAGATTTTTCAGGCTCAACATCAGCTATGATTAATTGGGTTAAAGACAATCAACCAAAAAAAGTTTTAATGGTTACGGAATGCTCAATGAGTGATAATATTTCTGTTGAGAATCCAAATGTTAATTTTGTAAGACCATGTAATTTATGCCCACATATGAAAACAATAAATTTAGAAAATATTCTTGAATCACTCTGGAACAAAAAGACTGAAATAAAAATTAATCCAGAAATTGCAATTAAAGCAAAACAAGCAATTGTTAAAATGATTGAATTATGATTGAAAGCAATCCATTAGAATTTTCATTAGAGAAAATTGTAAAAAATGCATTATATGAAGACTTAGGTCAGCAAGGTGATATTACCAGTAGTTCAATTATTGATAAGAGTATTGAAAGTAGCTTTGTTTTAAAATCTAGATCAAAGGGAATTGTTTCTGGAATAAAAGTTGCTGAATTATCGTTTAATCTTCTTGATAGTAGTTTGGTTTTTGAAAAAAAATTAACAAACGGCTCACCTGTAAAAGAAGGCGATATTATTGCAACTGTAAGAGGGACTGCTTCCTCAATACTAAGCGCCGAAAGAACTGCTTTAAATTTTCTAAGTCATTTATCAGGAATAGCATCAGCAACAAATGAAATGGTAAATATAATTTCTGAAACAAATACAAAAATTGTTTCAACAAGAAAAACTACTCCAAATCTTAGAATATTGGAAAAATTTGCTGTGAAAGATGGTGGTGGTATGAATCATCGCTTTGGCCTATATGATGGAATATTAATAAAGGATAATCATCTAGCTCTTTCTGGCTCTATAAGTAATTCAGTATCTTTAGCGAGATCAAAATGTGGTCATATGGTTAATATAGAGGTTGAGGTTGATAATCTTGATCAGTACAAAGAGGCGTTAGAAACCACAGCTGATGCAATTCTTTTAGATAATTTTAAATTAGAAGATCTTATAAAGGCAGTTAACTTAAATAAAAAAAATAAAATATTAGAGGCATCTGGCAAAATAACAAAAAGCTCTATTCTTGAAACTGCAAAGACTGGCGTAAATTTAATTTCATCCGGCTGGCTAACTCACTCATCACCATCTCTAGATATAGGTCTAGATTTTTCTTAAGGTATTTAAAATGAATAATTCAAAATCAATTTTTATAACTGGTGCAGCAGGTGGAATGGGACGTTCGACAGCAAAATTATTTCTGGATAAAAATTGGTTTGTAGGTTGTTATGACAATAATAAAGAAAATCTATTAGAATTGGAAGGTGAACTTGGTAATGAAAATATAATCTATGAAGTATTAGACGTAACAAATAAAGAAAATTTTCAAGAATGTGTAAATAATTTTTCATCAAAATCTGGAGGGAAACTTGATATACTTTTCAACAATGCAGGAATTACTCAAGGGGGGTTTTTTGATGAAATACCTTATGAAACTCATATGGAGATTATCAATATAAATATTATTGGCGTAATAAATGGAATATATTCTGCATCAAATTTATTAAAGAATACGTCTAATTCTCTTTGCATTACAACATCTTCTAGCTCTGGAATAATGGGAATGGAGATGATTGCTTCATATTCTGCCTCAAAACATGCTGTAAAAGGTTTAACCGAGTCACTTTCATCAGAATTTCAAAGATTTAACTCTAGAGCAGCAGATATACTTCCTGGGGTAATTGATACACCTATGATCAGTCAGGAAATTAGAGAAAATTTACCAAAAGATGGTATTTGGAGATTAATTTCATCTGACGAAATTGCAAAAACTGTTTGGAATGCCTATAACTCTGATAAAATTCATTGGTATGTTCCTAAAGAATTAGAGGATCTTGAAAAGGAAGTTGCAAAAAATCCTCTAAATGCTCGAGAAATACTAAAAACATCAGGGCCTTTAAGTAATGATTAATAAAAATTATTGATTAATAATTTCCTTGGTCTTGCTAAGAAAAACAATAATATTGTCAGTTTGATTTTTATTAATTTCTTTACACCAAGTCAAAATTTTATTCAGTGATTTAGGTAAATCAGGAATAATTGTTGGGGTTTCTCCAAGTAATACCTCACCATTTTCACCATTGATAGTAATAATTTGTCCCTCGGTTATGAATTTGCCTCCACAATGAAATCTCTTGTTGTCTGTATCAATTTTTATATCTCTTGCACCAGTAACACATGTTTTGCCAAGACCTCTTGCTACTACCGCAGCATGGCTTGTCATGCCGCCTTGGGAAGTTAAAATACCAGATGAGGCATGCATCGCCTTAATATCATTGGCATTTGTCTCTTTTAAAACTAGGATTGTTTTCTGTTTTTTATTCTTAAATTTTATTAAAGTTTTAAAGTCAAATACTACCATCCCTGATACCACACCCAAAGAAGCTGGAAGACCTCTAGTTAATATTTCATTTTTATTTTTTGGATCAATAATAGGTGATAGTAATTTTTCAATTTTCTCTATATCTAAGGATAAAATTACTTCCTGTTTTGTAATTAACCCCTCTTTGACCATATCACAAAAAATTACTAGAGAGGCCTCAATATTTGATTCCGCCCTTCTTGATTGTAAAATCCATAATTTTCCTGCTTCAATAGTAAATTCAATATCTTGAACACATGAAAAATAATTTTCTAATTTTTGAGAAAATTTCTCTAACTCTTTGTAGCAAATAGGAAATTTTTCCTCTAATGATAAAATTGTTGAAGAGGACTCGCCTTTGTCAACATTACTTATAGCCCAAGGCGTCTTAAAGCCAGATACAATATCTTCACCCTGAGATCTAATAATATACTCACCTTTTAATCTTTTCTTTCCATCCTGAGGATTCCTAGAGAATACAACACCTGTTGCACTTTCATCATCTAAATTACCAAAAACCATTCTTTGAATATTTACAGCTGTACCAAAATCTTCAGGAATATCATTTATTCTTCTATAGTCGATTGCTCTCTCATTAAACCATGACTCCATCACTGCTTTGATACCAAGCATAAGTTGTTCATTGACATCTTCTGGAAAAGGTTTGCCAATCCTATCCTCGATCAAGGTTAAATACTGACTACAAATTTCCTGGATATCATTTACCTCCAAATCTTTCTCAAATTGAAGACCTGCACCCAAAAGGTAGCTATCTAAAATCTCATCGAAATAAAAATGTTCAATCTTATACACAACATGTGAAAACATATGAAGAAAACGTCGCCATGTATCCCAAGCAAATAGAGGTTTATTTTGTTTTTCATAAAACCCTAATACTTTTTTATTAAATCCAATATTTAGAATTGTATCAAGCATACCAGGCATAGATTTTTGTGATCCAGACCTTACAGAAAGCAACAAAGGATTTGTGCTAGAACCAAATTTACAGTTTGATATTTTTTCTAAATTAAGAATATTTTTAATTAATTCATTCTCAAATTCATTTGGAAAAGATTTATTTTTTTGAAAATAATGATTTAGTTTTGTAAGTATTGTAAAACCCTGAGGCACAGGCAAATCTAAACCTGTCATTAAATTTAAGCTAGTGCCTTTATTCCCCAATAATTCAGATGGATTTTCTATTTTATCAATACTCTTGCTAAAACTATAAATCCATTTTTCCATTTAATAAGCTATGCCTGTAAAATATTTTTTTGAAAATAATCAGATACTTCGTTGCAACTTATTCTAACTTGTTCCATTGAATCTCTATCTCTAACGGTAATTGTATCGTCTTCTAAACTTTGAAAATCAACAGTAACACACATTGGAGTACCTATTTCATCATGCCTCCTGTAACTTTTACCAATGTTACCTGAGTTATCTAATAAGACTCTACCTAATTTTAAACTTTGGAGTAATCTTTTTATATCCAATGCTTTTGATACAATTTCTTCGTTATTCCTTTTTAAAGGAATAATTGCAGCTTTTATTGGAGAAAGATGAGGTTTAAGAGCAAGAAGAGATCTTTCCTTGCCATCAGCAAATTTTTCAGTTTTATAAGCCTCATTCAATACGGCTAGAACACCTCTATCAACACCAGCTGATGGCTCTATAACAAAAGGTATAACCCACTCATTATTTTTTTTATTTTGAATTGCTAATTTAGTAACCGAATGTTCATTTTCAATAACCTTAGATTCAATTTTAAAATCTTTTTGATGTCTTGTATGTGAACCAATATCAAAGTCAGTTCTATTAGCAATTCCTTCAAGTTCTTCAACCCCATGAGGAAATTTATACATGATATCTATTGTTTTTTTTGAATAATGGGAAAGATCTTCTTTAGGAACATCAATTAATTCAATATTTTCTCTGCTTATCCCTTGGTTCTCCCACCATTCAATTCTCTTTTTAACCCATTTATCGTGCCAATCTTCATCAGTACCAGGCTCAACAAAAAATTCTAGCTCCATCTGCTCAAATTCTCTGACTCTAAAGATAAAATTCCTAGGGGTTATTTCATTTCTAAATGCTTTTCCAATTTGAGCTATGCCAAAGGGTAAAACTCTTGATGTTGAGTCAATTACATTTTTAAAATTAGTAAAAATTTGTTGAGCAGTTTCAGGCCTTAAATAAGCAAAATTTGATCCATCATCAACTGGTCCAACATTGGTTTTAAACATAAGGTTAAATGGTCTTGGTTCAGTAAGGTTTTTTGAACCACATGATGGGCATATATTATCTTTAATGTGATCAGCTCTCCATCTTGCCTTGCAATCCCTACAGTCTATTAAGGGATCAGTAAAAGTTTCCTCGTGTCCAGAATATTTAAGAACATGTTGGTGAGTTAATATAGAGGAGTCAAGTCCTTCAACATCATCTCTCTCATACACCATGGAACTCCACCAGGAATTCTTTAAATTATTTTTGAGTTCCACACCAAGGGGTCCATAATCATATAAACCTTGAAGGCCGCCATAGATTTCATTGGTTTGGTAAATAAAACCTCTTCTTTTACATAAAGAGACTAACTCATCCATATTTTCAGCAGCCACAGCTAACCTCCACAAATAACTATAAAAATTTTACTTATTTTCTTTTATATTATTTCGATTTTAAAAAATAGCACTAAAGGCCTATTGATTGAAGCCAATTCCATCTCTTAACAATTTATCAATCTTTTTGGGAATCTTATTATCTCTATTAGTAAAAACTATACCTTCATTATATACCAGAGGTTTTTTTGAGTCCCTCACTCCACTAATAAGAACTCTCGATGCTTTTTTACCTTTTTTTGAAAAAATTGGAGTAATTTTAATATCACCCAATTTCTTTGAAAAAAGAAATAAAAGTTCAGGGAGGTTTTGTATATGATTTATAAAAGTTATTGTCCCTCCTGATTTGGAAAAAGTCAGAGCTTTTTTCAACCATTTTTCAATAGTCTTTTTACTACCAATATTTGCTGCTCTTTTATTTTTATTAATTGGTTGAGAGAAATTTTCTTCAATAAAATATGGAGGGTTTGCATAAACGTGGTCAAATGAATGTCTCTCTAGAAATTTTGAATTTTCAATTTTCTCCTCAACATCAATATTAAAAACTTTAATTGATTTATTAAAATTATTTAATTTAATATTCTTTTTTGAAATTTTTAGCATTTCAGAGTCGTTTTCAAATCCAATAATCTTTATATTTGGAACTCTTTTTGCAAGACAAAGAGAAACGACACCAGTACCGAAACCTAGCTCAAGACATAGGTCCCCTTCTCTAGCTTTTATTGAAGAAGCCAATAAGACAGAGTCATGTCCAGCTCGATAGCCTTCTTTAAACTGGTAAATCCTAAGTTTTCCCCCTAAGAAGTTGTCTAATGTTTGTATTTTTCCCATAACTATAAATTATAAATTATCCAAGTTTCCATTTTTATTTGTTTAAAGACTACCCATATAATCTGTGCTACATAGATACCAAAATATGTTTAAGGTAAACATTATGAGAAAAATAAGTAAAGCAGATCTATCACTTCGTAATCTCAAAAAATTAATTAAAAAAGAATTTAATGAGACTGATAAATTAATTAGAAATCAAATTAATAGTGATGTTAATAGGATACCAAAACTATCAAAACATATAATTAATCTAGGAGGTAAAAGACTAAGGCCTATGCTAACAATTTCATGTGCAAAAATGCTTAAAGTTAGGAATAAAAATCATATAAAACTAGCAGCAGCAGTTGAATTATTGCATACGGCTACTCTTTTGCATGATGATGTTGTAGATGAAAGTAATTATAGAAGAGGTGAAAAGACTTCACACACTATATGGGATAATAAATCAAGTATATTGGTAGGTGATTTCCTATTAGGTAAAGCCTTCCAACTTATGGTTGAGACAAATTCCTTAGAGTGTCTGAATATATTATCAAAAGCTGCATCTATAATTGCTGAAGGTGAGGTTTTACAACTAGTCGAAACAAACAATATAAATATTAGAAAGACTAATTATTTAAAAATAATAGAATCTAAAACTGCAGCTCTTTTTTCAAGCGCATGTGAGGTTGGAGGAGTTGTTTCAGGGGCAAATAAGTCTCAAAAAAAGAAACTTTTTAATTTTGGAAAAAATCTCGGTACAGCATTTCAGTTAATTGATGATGCATTAGATTATGATGGCTCGTCAGTTAAAATGGGTAAAAATAATGGTGATGACTTTTTTGAGGGAAAAGTTACTCTTCCAGTAATTTTAGCAATAAATAGTGCGAACAAAAAAGAAAAGGAATTTTGGGAAAAAGTATTTAATAAAAAAACAAGAAATAAAACTGATTTAAAAATTGCAAAAAAAATAATTAAAGAAAAGGATACAATTAATAAGACCCTTAAACTAGCCAATCAATATGGTGAAGAGGCAAAGCAAATAATGGAAGGTTTTGAAAATAATCCAATAAGAGATGCCTTGATAGATTTGGTTGATTTTTCTTTAATTAGAAATCATTAAGTTTTGTCTTTTTAATAATCCAATCTGAAAAATTTTTTTCGAAATAATTTGCCGCTAAATCAATTTCTTTCTGGTTGAAAATTCCAAAACATGCAGAACCTGATCCAGTCATAGCTGAGAAAATAGCATTTTTCTTATTTAAGTTGTCTAGAATATCGGAAATTACTGGATACTTTTTTACTGCTATATTTTGTAGATCATTACTAAATTTTTTATAGAAATCATCACTATTTATATCTGAGTTACTCTCAATCCAATCCTTAATTTCAATAAAATTTTTATCACTAAAATCTCTAGCATTTATTGAGTCAAAAATTTCTTTAGTAGAAATATTTATTTGGGGATAAATAATCAATAAATCGTAAGTATTTTTATAATTTAATTCTATTATTTTTTCGCCTCTTCCATGGGCAATAAGTGGTTTGGAAATAATACAAGCAGGAATATCTGACCCTATTTCAGAACCTAAATTAATCATATCTTGAGTTGAAAGTTTTAAATCCAGGAAATTATTTAATAAACGTATTAGAGCAGCAGAGTCAGCTGAGCCACCCCCTAATCCAGAACCTAAAGGAATATTTTTTTTTAATACTAATTTAAATGGCGGAAGATCAGTTAATTTTAAATACTTTTTTATAATATCAATAGTCTTTAATACAAGGTCATCTTTTCTAGGAATCTTTTGAAATGGTGAGTGAGTTTCATAATCAAAGAAATCAGATTTAGTTAATATTAATTGGTCTGAAAAATTACTAAAGCAAATGAAGCTTAAAAGCTGGTGAAAATTGTTTTCCTTTTTTCCAGTAAGGTTTAAAGATAAATTTATTTTTGATTTTGCTTCCTCAATTATTTCCATAAATATTTAAATACCTACATACCTCCATATAGGGGGCCTTCACCACCTTGAGGAGCAACCCAATTTATATTCTGAGAGGGATCTTTAATATCGCAAGTTTTACAATGAACACAATTCTGAGCATTAATCTGAAGACAATTTTCACCATTTTCACTTGATTTTATAATTTCATAAACACCAGCAGGGCAATATCTTTGAGCTGGCTCTGCATATTCAGGTAAATTAAAGCTTATTGGAAGTGATGAGTCTTTTAGAGTTAAATGACAAGGCTGGTCTTCCTCATGATTAGTATTTGATAGAAAAACAGAAGATAACTTATCAAAGGAAAATTCTCCATCTGGTTTAGGATATTCTATTTCCTCACACTCGGATGCTTTTCTCAAAGTTTTGTGATCAGGTTTTTTATGGTTAAGTGTAAAAGGCATTGTAATACCAAAAGTACTTAACCACATATCGAGACCACTAAGTAATGTTCCTAATAAAGGACCATATTTCGATTGATATGGTTTTACATTTCTTACCTTCTTTAGTTCCTTAAAAATTCTGCTCTTTTCATATTTTAATTGGTAATTTTCAAGATTATTATTTTCATCTTGAGATAATTTTTTTTCTATTATGGCCTCTGCAGCCAACATTCCTGACTCCATAGCATTATGAGTGCCTTTAATTTTTGGGTAATTTAAGAAACCAGCTGAACATCCAATTAACGCACCTCCTGGAAAGTTAAGCTTAGGAACTGACTGATAACCCCCAGTAGTAATTGCTCTAGCTCCATAAGATAACCTTTTTCCTCCAATAAGAGTTTTTTTAACAGAAGGATGTGTCTTAAATTGCTGAAACTCGTCAAAAGGAGATGCATATGGATTTGTATAATTTAAATGGATTACATACCCAATTGAAACAAGGTTTTTATCAAAGTGATATAAAAATGATCCACCATTTGTTCCATCACTTAATGGCCATCCCATTGAGTGTTCAACAAGGCCTTCAGAAAAATTTTCTTCCTTAATTTCCCAAACCTCTTTAAGGCCAATAGCATATTTTTGAAAATCCTTTCCTTCTGAAAGATTAAAATTATCGATTAAGAACTTAGACAAAGATCCTCTGGTTCCTTCGGAAAATAGAGTAAATTTAGCATGCAGCTCCATGCCTGCTTCCCATGAATCTTTAGCTTCCATCTCTTTAGAAACACCCATATCACCTGTTGCAACACCCTTAACACTTCCATCATCATTAAATAGAACTTCAGCGGCACTAAATCCTGGATAAATCTCAACACCCAAACCTTCTGCAACTTCACCTAACCACTTACAAACACTTCCAAGACTTACAATGTAATTACCATGATTTTTCATAAGAGGAGGTAATAAAATTTGAGGTATAGAAAAAGACCAATCTTTACCAAAATAGGAAAGTTTATCTTTTTTCACTTTTGTTTTTATTGGGCTATCCATTTCTTGCCAATTAGGAAGTAATTTATCAAGAGCTACAGTTTCTATAACAGCCCCAGATAAAATATGAGCACCAACCTCACTAGCTTTCTCTAAAACACAGACTGAAAGCTCTAGATCATTTTTTTGAGCTAACTGCTTTAATTGTATAGCTGCAGATAAGCCTGCTGGTCCTGCACCAACTATTAAAACATCATACTCCATTGATTCACGAGCAGCAGGATTCAAAACCTGACCTTGTCTTGCATTTAGTTCGTTCACAGGTAAATTATCCATATTCTATCCTCTATCATATTTAAATATATTAATAAAACTGATATAATTTGAATTATCATGAGTTTTACTTATATAAAAGTACCTTTTAAGCGATTCATATAAACAATGATACAATCAAATATGCATAAAATCCTAAATGATCTCAAATGGCAAATTGAAGCAGGTATTGATGAGGTAATTTCAGATGAGCCAATAGTATTTTCTAATGAAAAAAATATTAAGGAAAATAAAAAAATAAAAAACGTTTCTTCTATAAGTTTAGATCAATTTCAAAACATTAATGATTTAAATAATTATCTTAACAATTCTATAGAATGTGAACTGAAAGATATTTCTAAAAATTCAATTAACATTCAAGGTAATTTAGATTCTAAAATAATGATAATTACCAATATCCCATCTCCTGAAGAAGATAAGGAAGGAAGAGTTTTAGTTGGTGAAAATTATGATTTATTCATTAATATTTTATCATCAATAAATTTATCTCTGAATGATTTATGTATTGCTCCAATTGTTCCCTGGAAAACTCCAGGGGAAAGAGAGTTAAAAGAAGATGAAATTGAATTATTAATACCTCTTGTTGAGAAACAAATTGAAATAATAAAACCAAAAATTCTAATTCTTTTAGGAACTGATCCAATCAAATATCTTCTAAAAAAAGATGAAGGTATTTTAAGCTTGAGGGGAAATTTCATAGAATATAAGAATGATAAAATAAATATAATATGCCTACCCATTCTTGCTCCTGATTTTCTAATAAGAAGACCAGAATACAAAAGAGAAACATGGAATGATTTGTTAATGTTTATAGAAAAGATTAAGGAATTAAATTTATTATGACAAAAAGTGTTTCAAAGTTCATAAAACTAAATATATGTATTTTAACTATTTCAAGCTCGAGGACTTTGGCTGACGATAAATCAGGTAATGTTTTAGAAAAGAAAATTTCTGAATTTGGTCACACTATTTATGATAGAAAGATTGTCAAAGATAATAAAAGTGAAATTCAAAAGATTGTAATTAATTGGGGTAATGATAGTAATATCGATGTGATAATAACTACAGGTGGAACAGGATTAACTGGAAGTGATGTAACACCAGAGGCTTTGGAAGAAATTTTTGAAAAAACTATTGATGGTTTTTCAATTATTTTTCATCAAATATCATATAAAAAAATTAAAACCTCTACTGTTCAATCTAGAGCAACTGCAGGAATATATAATAGTAAATTTATTTTCGCCTTACCTGGTTCTCCTAATGCTGTTGCAGATGGTTGGGATGAAATCTTAAAATTTCAACTCGATAGCAGACACCAACCATGTAATTTTGTGGATATAATGCCAAGGCTAACAGAAATTGTTAACTAAAGATTATTTTTAAGTTCAGAAATGCTTTTATCTATTAACTCAGAGGATACTTTGTCATCAATATTCTCTCTTAAATATTCTTTTGCAATTATTAGTGATAACTCGGAAGCTTTTGCTTTAACTTCTCTAATTGCTTCATCTCTGGCTTGAGCAATTTTAAGATCAGCTTGCTTCTGCTTTCGTTGAATTTCTTCTTTCAATAATTTTTTTGATTTTTCAGTTATTAATGCAGCTTGATCTGAGGCCTGCTTTAAAATTTCCTCTACCTCTGCATCGCATTGCTCTAACTTTCTTTTTTCTGTAGCAAGAAGTTTTTGAGCCTCTTCATGAAGAATTCTAGCATCATCAAGTTCTTTTTTAATTTTTTCAGATCTATCATCCAATGATTTAATTATAGTAGATGGAAGTCCTGCCCATAAAACAAAAATAACAAACAATATAAAAGATAAAGCGACAAAAAAAGTTGCATCAAACATAGAAAACCACCTATCTTAATTCAAATCTTTAGAAAATTTATTTAAATCTTTCTTATCAACTTTTTTAACAAAAAGATTATTAATAATTTCTTCAGCAATATCAACGGCTAGATCTGAGGCTTCTTTAAGTGCCTCAGACTTACCTTTATTAATTTTTTCTTCGGATGAGGAAATCTCTTTAGATATAGTTTCTTCAAATTTTTTTCTTTCAGAAGAAATTTTATCTAAATTTTTTTGTCTTTCATCCATAAGTGTTTTTTGTGATGAGGATCTTGCATCCTCTAATTTAGACTTTAATTCATTAACAACTTTCTCAGCCTCTATTGATAAAGCTTTCGCCTCGTCAAGATCATCAGTAATTGTATCATTCCTCTCTTCAATTACATCAGAAATTCTTGGTAAAGCTATTCTAGATAAAATGACATATAGAAAGCTAAGAGACAAAAATAACCAGAAAAGCTGGGGTATAAATGTTGTAAAATCTAATTGAGGCATAAAATCTTCTTATTATTAAAGAACAAATAAAAGAATCAATGCAACTAATAATCCAAATAGACCAGTAGCTTCTGCTAAAGCAAAACCTAATAGTAGATTTGGAAATTGAGCTTGCGCAGCACTTGGATTCCTTAGAGCCCCCTGAAGGTAACTGCTAAAAATAAGCCCTATTCCTATACCTGCTCCAGCTAGAGCCATACATGCTATTCCAGCACCTATATATTTTGCTGCTTCTGCTTCCATTTTAATCTCCTTGTTTAAAAATTAATAATATTGTTATAAATAAATCTAGTGCATATGCAATGAGTCATTCAAATAAATACAAGTTAAAATTGTAAAAACATATGCTTGTAAAAAAGCAATTAAAATTTCTAAGCCTGTAAACGCAACCATTACACCTAATGGTAACCATCCACCTACAAAACCTAGAGAAAGTACAAAACCTGAGAATACTTTAAGCATAGTATGACCAGCCATCATATTTGCAAATAATCTTACAGATAAGCTGATTGGTCTTGTAAAATAAGAAATAACTTCAATTACAACCAAAAGAGGAAGCATAAAAACAGGTACACCCTTAGGCGCAAAGTAACCAAAAAAACCAAACCCATGCTTAACAAATCCTACAATTGTTACAAGTAAAAAAATTAAAAATGCTAAAGCAAATGTAACAGCAATATGGCTTGTAACTGTAAAACTATAAGGCATCATCCCTAACATATTTAGAAAGAGTACAAACATAAAAATTGTAAAGATAAAGGGGAAATATTTCTTTCCCTCTTGCCCAACATTTTGCCTAACCATATTTGATACAAACTCGTATGATAATTCTACCAAAGATTGCATTCTTGATGGAACCAAAGCTTGTTTTCTAACAAAGAAAATTGAAAAAAAGCTTATAAGGATAACGGAAATAACCATAAATAATGCAGAGTTTGTGAAAGAAATATCTAAACCACCTATATTTAATTCAAAATATCTTGCAATTTCAAACTGATGCATTGGATCAGCAGGGAAAGATCCTGCAGAGTGATGATCGTCTATATTTTCAGCTGAGGCCATTTAAATTATATTCCTTAAATTTAAGACTCATTATTCATATTCTTAGCTGTCTTAATAACATTTATTATACCAGCTGCAATACCTAAAATAAAAAAAATTAAAAAAAACCATGGCTGAGATCCCAACCACTTGTCCAATGACCAACCCATGACAGATCCAACCACAATACCTGATACAAGCTCAGTGCTTAATCTAAAGGCTAAACCTATTGAATTTCCTCGCTTTTCAATATTATTTGATGTTTTTATAAGTCTTTCTTTTTCTTTAAATTCATCTATTTTCTTAATTAAATCAGATGCATCTGATTTTTCCTTACCTTTGGAATTTAAATTATCATTGCCCAAAACTTTTACCTTAAATAATCTTTTTCAACTTTAAGCTAATTTTCGAAATTTTTCTGCAGTTTTTAAATCAACTGAAACTAGCTTACTTATTCCCTTTTCTTGCATAGTCACACCGAAAAGGCGGTCCATACGTGACATTGTCAATGCATGATGAGTAATAATAAGAAATCTTGTATTAACACTCTTGGACATCTCCTCAATAAGATCGCAAAATCTCTCAACATTAGCATCATCTAATGGTGCATCGACCTCATCTAAAACACAAATAGGAGAAGGGTTTGTCAGAAAAACTGCGAAAATCAGCGATATAGCTGTAAGAGCTTTTTCACCTCCAGATAATGACTCCATGGATTTTAGTTTTTTGCCTGGCGGTTGAGCTAACATCTCCAGGCCAGCCTCCAATGGGTCGTCAGAGTCAACAAAATTCAATTCTGCATGACCTCCACCAAAGAGTTTCTTGAAAACATTTTGAAATTTCTCATTAACTTCATTGAAGGCTAATTTCATTCTATCTCTACTTTCCTGATTTAATCCTGAAATTCCTTTTTTTAATTTCGATATTGCAGCATCTAAATCCTCTTTTTCAGATTTAGTTTCATCAAATCTATCTTGAACCTCTTTGAGTTCATCATCAGCTCTTAAATTTACGCCGCCTAACACTTCTCTTTCATTCTTAAACTTCTCAAAATTTTGTTCAGCCGTTATCTCATTAGGTCTTGGATTATCATCACTAAAATTAACCAATTTTAGTAACTGGCTATTGTTTAATTTTAGATCTCTTTCAATCTGGATCGTTATTTCCTCTTTTTTTTCCTGATTATTTTGAAGTAATGTTTCAAGCCTTGCTTCAGTCTCCCTATGTTGTGCTTCTTGCTCAGTAACTTCTCTTTGTTGTGTTCTAATGTTATTAATTTTTTTTTCTAAATTACTAAGTTTATCCTCAGAATTTAATTTATTTACTCTTGCTTCCTCAATGAGAGAACTTAAGGTATTTTTCTTTTTCTCAATTTCCTCTGGAAGATTAATGTAATTACTCTTCTCATTTTGGAAATTCTTAACGCGTTCTTCAAGAGAAGATATAAGGGCAATTGTGCGAGGAATTTTTTTTTCAATATCACCTTTATTTTCAATTTCATTGTTAATTCTATCTAACTCAATTTTAAGAGAGGTAATAGTTTCTTGATTTTCCTCACTAATTTTACGAAGATTTTCAATACCTCCGTACTCAACCTCAAGACTATTAATAGAACTATTAATTTCTTCTAGTTGTTTATGATTGTCCTCATTTTTAGCATTAAAATCGTCGAGTCTTTTGTTTAATGATGATAATTCGCTCCTAGATTTGATTATTTTTTTTTCGTTATTCTCTTTTGTATTAATTAGAGTATTTATCCTGTCCAAATCTATTTTTAAATTTGTAATTGACTCCTGAATATCTTTACTTGTTTTACGAAGCTTTTCAATACCCTCATATTTAATCTCAAAATCTTTGATAGACTGACTAATTTCATCTAATTTATTCCTTTGTTGAAGTCTTTTTGCTGCTGAGCTTGATGAAGTTGATGAAACAACTAAGCCATCCCATCGCCATAAATCACCATCTTTAGAAACCAGTCTTTGTCCAAAATTTAAATCCACCATTAATCTAGGTCCGTCCTCTTTTTTTACAAGTCCTGTTTGCTTCAACCTTCTATTTAGTACGCTAGAGCCTTTGATAAAGTTTGAAAGAGGTTCAGAATTATTCGGTAATGGTAATTCTTCATGAAAATCTTCTAAAAATCTCCAATGAATAGGCTGATCATCATCAATTGAGTAATACAATTCATCACCCAATAAAGCATCCAATGCATTTTCATACCCTGGTGCAACTTCTAATTTATCAATTAATGAATTTTTAACCTCTAAACTAGACCCAAGTAATTTTTGTAATGCATTTCTTTGGGAATAAAGGTCAACCATACTGCTAATAAGATCTTCATTATGATTAAACTCATCTTTTTTAGTATTAATTAAATCTTTAATTTCATTTATTCTTCCTGACAACTTTTCTGGATTATTTTCACTTTTCGGTGAGTTATCTAAATTATCGAGATAATCTTTTTCCCTTTTAATTTGAGATAAAATAGAGTCTATGGTTCCTTTATCAGACTCTATAATTTTTTCTAAATTATCTTTTTGAGAGTAATTAGAAGAATAATTACTAATTTTTTCATTATTCAATTTAAGTAAGGATAGGTTTTCATCGATTTGAAACTGAATTTCATTTTTTCTATTAATTTTTTCTTCAGTATTGACATGTGTTGAAAGAGAATTTTTTAAATCTCTTAAAATTTCATTCTCTCTTTCTAGTTGAGAATTAGTCGATAATATAAACTCATCTAGCTCAATTACTCTCTGTTCTTGTCTCAGCAACTCTTTATCTAATCCTTCCATCTCAATTACCAGTCTCTGAAATTTAGCAGTATCTTTAGAAGATTTTTCTTTTAGAGGTGTTAATTCATCAACTAATTTAATTTCTTCAGTATTAATTTTTGATAGAGAATTAATAGTTTCTTGATGATTTTGTTTTGCTTCATTAAATTTTTTATTTGAGTCTTCTAATTCTTCGCTAATAAGTTCTAACTTTACTGCTAAAACAATAGCCTGAGCATTACGAATCTCTTCAGATAATGATTTGTATCTTGCAGCTTCCCTGGCTTGTTTTCGTAAAGACCTTATTTGAGACGATAATTCTTTCAAAACGTCATCTAATCGATCTATATTATTATTTGCAGCATTTAATCTCAATTGTGCCTCATGTCGTCTAACATGAAATCCTGAAATTCCGGCAGCTTCTTCTAATATTTTTCTTCTTTGTTCAGGTTTTTGACTAATTAACTCATCAATTTGACCTTGACGAACAAGCGATGGTGATCTAGCCCCAGTAGACACATCAGCAAAAAACATTTGTATATCTCTTGCTCTAATATCCTTTCCATTAACCTTATAGGCAGATCCAGATTCCCTCTCAATCCTTCTAATTATTTCTATGTTATCTTCAGTATTATAATCTTTTGGGGCACTTCTCTCTTTATTATCAAGAAATAAGGAAACTTCTGCAAAATTTCTCGCTGGCCTATTCTCAGTTCCAGAAAAAATAACATCATCCATAGTATCTGTTCGCATTGACTTATACGAGGTTTCACCCATAACCCATCTTAACGCTTCTACAAGATTTGATTTCCCACAACCATTTGGACCAACAACACCAGTTAATCCGTCATTTATATTAATCTCAACAGGATCTACAAACGATTTAAAATTTGAAATACGTAATTTCTTAAAATCCAATTTTTTTCCTTTATTTTATTTCATTAAGAATATTTTCATATTCTAAAGGCTGAATTTTTTTACCATTAACAAAAACTGAAGGTGTTCCGGTTATACCAAAACTATTACTCGCTAAGCTCATATTAGCCTCAATTAAATTAATTAATTTCTTATTCCTCAAACATTGTTCGGTCTCATCAAGTGAAAGACCGAAATTCTTTGCTATAGATATTAGTCCTTCATAGCCTCTTTCAATCCATTTTTGTTGGGTCTTCAAAAGGACATTTATCACATCAAAATACTTATCTTCTGACACACAATTAGCAATCAGAGTACCGGCCATAGCAAAAGGATCGAGAGGAAAATCTCTGAAAGTATATTTCACTTTTCCTGTATCAATTAATTCTTTTTTTATTTTTGGAAAAACAGTTCCATGAAAATCTGAACAATGAGGACATGTCATTGATGCATATTCAATAATTGTATTCTTGGGATTACCGACACTAATCGTATGATCCCCCTCTAACTCTCTTTCAACCCCAAAAGATGAACTAGGTATATTTTGAATATTTTGAAAATTTTCTTCTATTAGTTGAGAGTCGTTATTTAGACTAGAAAACAGCATTACCAGAATAATTGCTATGGCAGATGCTGATGCTATTAAAAAAATATTCTTTTTATTCATATTATTAATATCCTAAAAGTGAGTCGTTTATTTATTATAAATCATTTTTTTTATTAATAATGGATTTTTGTAATTTTAAGATAGCCTTTTCAAAATTTGACAAGGAGTCGTCCTCCATATTTTCCTTATTCTTATTATCTGTATTAAATTTACTAATTTTATCGGTTTTTAGATTGTCATTTTTTTTAATGTTTTGAACCGGTATATTCTGAAACTTTATCCGACTAACAGCTGCAAAACCATAATATGAATTAATTTTTTCAATTATTTCTTCTTTCAAATACTCTAATTCTATGGCTGTAGATCCATCGCATGCAATAACAAGATATCCTCCAATTTTTTCAATATGTAACTTAATTGGTAATGATTTTTCAGAAAAGACTGGTCCAACAATAGTTTCCCAGTTTTCAATTATGTAATTTTGAGCAAAACCCTGCTTATTAAAAAAAGACTTTGTAATTTTGTTTACATACCAGCCTAATTGCGTTGCAGCTTTTAATTGTTTATTATGTTTATTCAATTTGTATATATCTCAAAAAGGTTTCAATGGATTACACAGATTTTTCTAAAAATGTTCTTATTTGGTATAGCCTAAATAAAAGAGATCTTCCATGGAGATATAAAAAAAATGAAAAAAAAGATCCTTACAAAATATGGGTTTCGGAAGTTATGCTTCAACAAACAACTGTTCAAACAGTAATTCCATATTATGAAAAATTTATAAAAAAATGGCCGAATATTAAAAAACTAGCTTCTACCAATATTAATGAAGTTTTGGATTTCTGGTCTGGACTTGGTTACTATAGAAGAGCAAGAAACCTTCACTTAACTTCTAAAATTGTAAGCGAACAATTTGATGGAGTTTTTCCTTTAAAAAAAGATGAAATAATTAAACTCCCGGGAATTGGTGAGTATACAGCATCTGCAATAAGGGCTATTACAAAAAATGAAAAAGATACTGTAGTTGATGCTAATATTGAAAGAGTAATTGCAAGAATTTTTTATTTAAAAAAACCTATTAAAGAAATAAAAAAAGAAATAAAAAAGAATGCAGGAAAACTTACTCCGGAATTAAATAACGGTGATTATATTCAAGCATTAATGGATATAGGATCCTTAATATGCACTCCAAAAGATCCTCTTTGTAATAGTTGTCCAATAGAAAAATTCTGTAATACAAAAAAGAAAAATGCAGTTAATAAAATTCCTAAAAAAATTAAAAAAATTAATAAGCCAATAAGAGAGGGAATTGTGTTTTGGATAAAAAATACAAATAATCAAGTTTTGTTAAAAAGAAGAGGGGATGATGGTCTTCTTGCTGGAATGCTAGAATTTCCCTCTTATAATTGGTCAAAACATCGAATAAATGAAAATGATAAAAAAATTCTATCTTTAAAAAATGCTAAAAAATTGAAAAAAAAAGTAACTCATGAATTTTCTCATTTTAAGCTTATACTAACTATATATGAAAAAAATCAATTCAATAAAAGTAATTTAGATGGTATGTGGGTTAATATAAGTGAGATTAAAAATTTAGGATTGCCTACTCTAATGAAAAAAGTTTATCAAAAAGTAATAGAAAAATAAAATTCTCAAAAAATGAAGAAAGAAAACCATCAACTACTAGCTGAAGAGGTCATTGAAAAATCTCTATTAAAAGGAGCTGATTTTTCTGATGTGATTATTTTTGAAAATACCTCTAGGAATATTAACTGTAGGCTAGGTAAAATAGAAGAAATAGAACAATCTGAGACCCAAGTCCTTGGTTTAAGAACATTTATTGGGAAAAAAAATGCCATAACTTCAACAAATAATTTCAACAAGGACTCAATTAGTGAAACAATTGATCGAGTTATTGAAATGACAAAATTAACTCCTGAAGACCCTATTCCAGAATTAGCTCATGAAACATCTACAAAAATTCCTGATCTAGATTTATATGATACTACTGATTTAAATGCTGATAGATTAAAAGAAATTGCACTCGATATTGAAAATAATTCTCTTGAAGTTAAGGGAATAAATAACTCAAATGGGGCGTCAACATCACAAAGCAAATCATCAATTTATCTAGCAACATCTGCGGGTTTTTCAAATGGTTATAAAAAAAGTAATTTTTCTTCATCTTGTTCAGTTATTGCTGGTAATGATAGTAATATGCAAACTGATTATGATTTTGACTCAAAAGTATTTTTTAGTGATCTAAAAAGACCGTCAGAAATTGGAAAAAAAGCTGCAGAAAATACCCTATCTAAATGTAATCCAAAAAAAATTAAAACATGTAAGTTAGATGTGGTTTTTCACCCAAGAGTAGCTAGAACAATACTTGCACATTTTGCTTCTCTAGTTAATGGATCTTCAATAGTAAGAGGATCGAGTTTTTTGAAAGAAAAGCTAAATCATAAAATTTTTCATGATGAAATTAATATCATAGATAATCCACTGATTGTAAGAGGTTTATCATCAAAGCCATTTGATGATGAGGGTTGTTCCATGAGCGAACTAAGTCTTGTTAAAAATGGAGTTTTAAAAAATTGGCTTCTAGATACTACAACATCAAAACAACTTAGTATGACTTCCAATTCTAGAGCATCTAGAGGGGTTTCATCACCACCAACACCAAGCCATACAAATTTATTTATAGATAATGGAAATAAATCTACTGAACAAATTCTTAGTGAAGTAAATAATGGTTTTTATGTAACCGATTTAATTGGGCAAGGTGTAAATTTGATTACAGGAGATTATAGTAGAGGAGCCTCAGGCTTTAAAATTGAGAATGGAAAAATATCATTCCCGATAAATGAGGTAACAATT
>Ga0208130_1000083_pt1 | contig 48039 bp, 37 predicted proteins | sample ETNtaG_31_FD_185771 | JGI IMG/M metagenome (GOLD analysis project Ga0208130, IMG submission 185771) | Marine microbial and viral communities from oxygen minimum zone, Eastern Pacific Ocean - ETNP201310SV78 (SPAdes) (version 2) | ecosystem: Environmental > Aquatic > Marine > Oceanic ... | reverse complement strand
AACCAAATACTATGTTTTTTACAAAAATCGCCCATTAATTCAAGTGGTTCAAACAAACCAGTCGAAGTTGCGCATGCATTTGCAACTATACACATTACTTTTTTTCCATCAGCAACAGTTTTATTATAAACATCTTTTAATTGATCAATTTTTATAATTTCATTTTTATCAACCGGAACAGCAATAAATGACTTTTTACCTAATCCTAGAATTGATAGAGATCTCACAATTGAATAATGTGCGGAAGCTGAACCTATTACAACTAAGCTTGAGGGATTTCCTTTGTCCCATGAATCAGGACTTATTTTGGATCTTGCAGCTGTTAAGGCAGTTAAGTTTGCAATTGATCCACCATGAGTTAATACTCCACTTGGCTGTCCAGGTTGAAATTTAAAATCATAAAAATCTTTATTTTTTAACCATCCTAATTTACTTAACATCCAATTGATCATAAAACCTTCACAGGTGCTTCCTGCAGGTCCCATTTCATACAAAGAACTTGGGTTATTAATTGTCCCATGTATTAATTCTGGTATTCCTGACAATTCCTGGGGAACCGCAACTTGATGCCCCATGTAGTGGGGGTGATTTAAATGATTTGTATTTTCAAGATAATTTTTTATAAAATCTATAATATCTTCTGAAGATTTAAATCCAGAATTAAGTCTCTCTTTAAGTTTAAGTTTTTTTGCTATTAATTCTGGCTCTATTTGATTTAGTGCAAATGTTTTTTTGTTTACAGAGTCATACATATGATTTTCTAAAACTTTTGCAACTTCAAAGATTGTTTTTTTGGTACTTAATTCCATAGAATTAATTTTTGTTAAATATACTTCAAATCAAAAAAAAGGAAAAAGTAAGTAATCAATTAATTATAATAAATAACTTATTAAGTTACTGTGGGCTGATCGATGCTAAACTTTAGATATTCTTTTTTAATTACGATATCAGTTATTTTAATAATTGTTTTGATTAGGTCTTCGTATGTGATATAAAGTGGAGATATTCCTAGTCTTATATATTTTGGTGGTCTGAAGTCTGGAATGATTTTTATTGGTCCTTCTTGCAATGATTTACATATTCTCCATGATTCCTTGTGAGAAATTGAAATATGTGAACCTCTGTTTTGAGGGTTAAGTGGACTTTCTATTTTAAAATCCAAAGGAATTAAATATTTAATTATTAAATCTTTCAGATATTCAGACTGTCTTTTACTTTTAGCTTCAATATTTTTTATACCAGCTTTTAATACCATATCAACTCCACACTCAATTGGAACGATAGAAATTATGCTTGGTGTTCCGTTTGAAAACTTTTGAATTCCATTACTCGAAATAAATTCTTTTGAAAACGAAAATGGGTTTAGGTGTCCAAACCATCCATTAATTGGATTTTCAAGTTCTTTAATTAGACTTTTATTTATATATAAATATGCCGGTGATCCAGGACCGCCATTAAGGAATTTATATGTACATCCAACAGCAATAAGTGTTTTTGAATATTTGAAATCTATATTCACAACACCAGCAGCATGACTTAGATCCCAGACAATGATACTATCATTTTTTAAAGCCCACTCGTTTAGTTCTTTCATTGGATATAACCAAGAGCTTTTATAGCTTACTAGGCTCAAACAAATAATTCCAGGATCACTTTTAATTTTTTTCTTTAACAGCTGAATGTTAGCTTCAGTATCAGATTCATATTTAAGTATTGTTTTTTTCGAATTATTAGTTGTTTTAATTATGCCATCAATTATATATAAATCTGAAGGAAAATTTAAATTATCAGAAATAAAATGAGGTTTGAATTTTTCGGATTGTAATAAAGAGTTTAATATTTGATATAAATAAACTGATGTAGATTCTCCGATTGTAATTTCATTGTTTGATGCATTGAATAGTTTTTCTAACTTAAGAGAAATTCTCTTTATCATTTCAAGCCAATGATCATTCCAACTTCTTATAAGATTTTGCCCCCATTCATTTTCTATAACTTTCTGTATTTTCAACTTCGATTTATTAGGAAGTTTGCCCAATGAATTTCCATCTAGATAGATTTCATTAGTATTATTAATAAATTCCTTTCTAAATAGTTTTAATGAGTCGTTAATATCAAGAATTTTTGAAGCTTCTATTTCATTTTCCATTTTCTAAAAATAATATAAATTATGATATTTATTATTCTAAATATTTAAGCTATATTGAAAAATGCATTTAAATTTTTTTTATTTATTAATTGTTTTATTTTTTCAACTTAGTCCAAATAATGAGATTTTTTCTCAATCCAAAAATGACAAAAAAAAGACTAAACTTTTACTTAAATTACACAAACCAAAGTGGTTAAAAATCAATAATGAAAAAGCTTATTTTAGACATAATATTTCATCTTTACCTTCTAAAGTATCAACTACTTCAAGTGATCAAATTGGAAGGTTAAACAGTGGTCAATCAAAGACTCAAAAATTTTTATATAATAAGTTTGGATATGATTATGATAAAATCGAAAGTAAAATAATACAAATAGCTCTTTTTAAGCCTGAAATCAAAATTTTAGAAATAGATTTAATAGCAAATTGTAAAGGAAGTTCAATTGACAACTATGACAAGTCAAATAATTCTTTTGAATCTTTTCAAGGAATTTCTTCAGTTTATATTGATGAAAATCAATTATATAATCTAAGAAAAATTAATTCAAAATCTAATTTCATTAATAATGTTTTGGTATCAGATCAGATAATAATGGATAACCTTAGTAGGTCAATTAATCAAATTTGTAAATGAAAAAAATTTTATTCCTTTTTCTTTTGACTATTGAGTTTTTGAGCTCACAAAAACTATCCTCTATTACTGTTTTAGGTACAGTTCAGGATGGAGGATTACCTCACATAGGATGTGAAAAAATGTGCTGTACTGATCCTGTTGATGATTTCATGGTTACATCTTTAGGTTTAACATTATCAGATAATAAAGGTTTTTATTTGTTTGAGGCATCTCCAGATTTTCCTGATCAACTAAGATTTATGAATTCAAAATTCAAATCTCCTTTTAAAGGTGTCTTTATTACTCACGCTCATATTGGACATTATAGTGGATTAATGTATTTAGGTAAAGAAGCTATGGGAGCCAAGAACATTCCTGTTTATGTCATGAGTAGAATGTTAAATTATTTAACAACTAATGGTCCTTGGTCACAATTAGTTAATGACTCTAATATTAATTTAATTAATTTATTTGAAAATAAATTTCATAATATTTCAGAAACAGTAAAAGTCAAACCAGTCATAGTTCCTCATAGAGATGAGTTTTCTGAAACGGTTGGATTTTTTATTTATGGAACTAATAGGACAGCTTTTTTTCTTCCCGACATAGATAAATGGGATAAATGGTCATTGAGTTTAAAAAAAATAATTAAAAGCACAGATATTTTATTTTTAGATGCTACTTTTTACGATAATTCTGAAATAAATTACAGACCTGTTGAGAGTATTCCTCATCCATTTGTTAGTGAGACTATCGAATATCTAAAAAATCTATCTTTGAGTGATAAGAAAAAAATATTTTTTATTCATATGAACCATACAAACCCTATGCTTGACCCAAAAAGTGAAATTGCGAAACGGGTGTTAAGCGATGGATATAATATTGCAAAAATTGGACAAACTTTTGAGCTTTAAAATTGAATAGATTTATATTTGCACAATATTATTTATGTTATTATGATTAAAACTGATATTATAATAATAGGTGCTGGTCCTGTTGGTCTTTTTGCCGTTTTTGAAGCAGGTCTAATGAAACTTAAATGTCATGTGATTGACGCAATCCCAATTCCAGGGGGTCAACTGTCTGAGATTTATCCTAAGAAGCCTATTTACGATATCCCAGGATTTCCATCAATTTTAGCTGGGGAACTTGTCGATAATTTAATGAAACAAGCAAGCCCTTTTAAGCCTGGATTCACACTTGGTGAACGAGCTGAATCTATTGTAAGAAAGAAAAATGGAGAGTTTGTTGTTACAACTAATAAAGGTACTAAACATATAGCACCAATAATATTTATAGCAGGTGGTTTAGGTAGCTTCGAGCCACGAAAACCTAAAATTGATAATATTGATTTTTTTGAAGATAAAGGTGTTAATTATTTTGTAAAAGAACCGGCCTTATTTGAGGAAAAGAAAATTTTTATTTCAGGTGGAGGTGATTCAGCATTAGATTGGGCCATATATTTTGCAGAAAATTTTAAAAATAATGTTGGTTTAATTCACAGAAGTGATTTTTTTAGAGCACATAACGACTCAGTTCTTAAAATGCAAAACTTATGTAAAAAAGGTAAAATTTCTTTATATACTAATTCAGAAGTTATCTCATTGAATGGTAATAATTTTTTAGAGTCCATTGTTGTTAAAAATAGTGATGGTCATACTTCAAAGTATTATTTAGATTGCTGGCTACCTCTTTTTGGTTTGTCGCCAAAATTAGGTCCAATTTCAAATTGGGATCTTGAAATTGAAAAAAATGCTATTAAAGTTGATAACAACTTAGATTATCAAACAAATATTCAGGGTATATTCGCTATTGGTGATGTGAACACATACCCTGGAAAATTAAAATTAATACTATGTGGCTTTCATGAAGCAACTTTGGCTGTTCAATCTGCTTATAAAATAATTAACCCAACAAAGAAAGTCGTCCTAAAATATACGACTGTTCAAGGAATAAAAGGATTTGATTAATTTTTAAATAAATCAAAACTCTTGAGATTTAATCACCTTTAACTAGAGAAACAACTTTTTTTATTGATTTGTAATTAATTTTTTTAATTTCTTGATCATAAAAAGTTTTATCAATTTCATCTGGTAACAATTTATTCCATTTTTCAGATTTACATCCAGATAAATGAATTGATTTAAATTTGTTATCTATAAAATTTTGAACATTATATTCATTTATTCCTCCTCCTGGCTGAATTTCAATTAATTGTTTTGATATGGACTTCCATTTGATTAATTTATTAATCCCTTTAATTGCTGTTCCTTTTCCTCCTGAGGATAAAATCCTAGTAACACCCATTGATGATAGCTTTTTAATAGCTTTTTCTGGAAATTTAAGGCAGTCAAATGCTCTATGAAAAGTTATATCTAGACCATTAGCTTTATTGATAATTAGATCTAATTGTTTTGTGTTTATGTTAAAATCATTAGTAATTGTCCCAACAACAATTCCTTTTACACCAAGCTTTCTAATTTTTAAAATATCAGCTATAATTGTTTTAAACTCATATTTATCATAAATAAAATGGCCCTCTCTTGGTCTAATCAAACAATGAATTGGAATCTTTGATTCTTTTAAGGCTAATTCAATTAATCCCATTGAGGGTGTAAGCCCTCCAATATTCATATTTGAACATAGCTCAATTCTATCTGCATTAACTTTATTGGCCATGATCACAGATTCAATTGAACTTGAGCATATTTCTACAAGCATATAAATTGTATATTTATTATTAAACAAAGAAAATAAATGAAAAGAAGAAAGTTTATAAAAAATGCTTCTAAATTTAGTTTAGCAGGATTAATCTCTCCAGACTTTTTTAATGTAGATAAGCAATATTCTATTAAAAAATTAAATAATTATAAAAGTCCTATAAGTATTTGTACATGGGATTTTAGTAATGCAAATTCTGTGGCTAGCGAATATTTGGAAAATGGTCAATCTGCCTTAGAATCAGCAGTTAGAGGGGCATCAATTGAAGAGTCAAATGCTCAAAATTCGACTGTAGGATATGGTGGAGCTCCTGATCGAGAGGGTAACGTAAGTTTGGACGCTTGTGTCATGAATCATTTTGGAGATTGTGGATCTGTTGTTGCTGTAAAAAATATTAGAAACGTAGCATCATTGGCAAAGGATGTAATGGAAAAAACCCCCCACGTAATGTTAGCTGGAGATGGGGCAGAGGAGTTTGCTATTTCTCAAGGATATAAATCGGAAGATCTACTAACTAATTCAAGTAAAAAAGAATGGACAAAATGGCTTGAAAGATCAAATTATAAACCAATAATCAATATAGAGAATCATGATACAATTGGAATTTTATGTATAGATCAGAAAAATAATATTTCTGGAGCTTGTTCAACTAGTGGTTTGGCATATAAAATGAAGGGTAGAGTAGGAGACTCACCAATTATCGGATCAGGATTATTTGTTGATAATGAGATTGGCGGAGCAGTTGCAACAGGTATGGGAGAAGAGGTCGTAAAAACTGTTGGTAGTTTTTTAATTGTTGAATTAATGAGACAAAATTATTCTCCACAAGAAGCTTGTGAAATTGCGATTAGAAGAATTTTAGAAAAACAAAAGACTAAACCAGAATTTCAAGTTGCATACATTGCCGTAAACAAAAAAGGTGAAGTTGGTGCATTTTCAATTCATGAAGGTTTTGGTTATTGTTTATATCGAAATAAAAAAAATAGATTTTATAATTCAAAATCTTTGTACTATAAATAAAACTAATTTTTACAATTTGTTATTTAGATTTAGTATAGACTATGTAAAAAAAATTATAAAATCGTATTTAGTTTTAATTTACAATTTATTTTTTTTTATTATTGTTTTAAAATTAATTACCTGACAGATAAGTGTATAGAAGTAAATGTGCTTTGGCTAACTTTTTAGATCATTTTGGAGATAAATGGTCTCTAATAATAATTAGAGATATGTTTCTTGAAAAGAAAACTTTCAACGATTTTCTTACAAGTCCCGAAGGTATCGCATCCAATATTTTGACAAATAGATTAAAATCCTTAGTTAGTCATAAAATAATTAATTTTAAACTAAACCCTTTAAATAAAAAAGTTAAATGGTATTACTTAACAGATGAAGGCGCTGACATCTACCCAGCTCTAATAGAGATGATTAAATGGAGCAGTAGAAACTTGAATAACGATTTTGGTCCATATTCAAAAAAATGGATTGAACAAAATACCAGAGAAACAAATAAAATTACCTCAGACAAAGTTATTTCTGAATATAAAATATTTAGAAAAAAGCTTTTTGACAATTCAAAAAATCATTCTTGATTTATTTGTGAGTTAATTCATTTTATTATTTAACTTCATCAACTTGTTATATTCTTATAAAGACAATTATTTTCATGAAAAAATATAACCTTTTTTGGTTTAGAAGAGATTTACGTCTTGAAGATAATGTTGGTTTATATAATGCTCTTAGAGATCAAAATGAATTAATTCCAGTTTTTATTTTTGATTTAAATATTTTGAACAAACTCAAATCTAATGACTCAAGAATTAAAATTATTTATGATTCTCTTCAAGGAATTAATAAAAAGTTAAAACGTTACCACACTAGTATTGGCTTATTTAAAGGAAATCCAAAAGAAGTATTTAAATTTTTAATAAATAAATATTCAATTCAAAAAGTTTATTTCAATCATGATTATGAGCCCTATGCAAATGAAAGAGATTTAGAAATAAAAACTCTTCTTGAGTCTAATCAAATTGAATGCTGCACATTTAAAGATCATGTAATTTTTGAAAAGAGTCAAATTGTGAAAAAAGATGGTTCTCCTTATAAAGTTTATACCCCTTATTCAAAAGTTTGGATGGAAAATTACAACCATCAAACAGATAAAATATTTCCTTCCGAAAACTTTCTCTATAAGTTTGCTAAAAACGATTTTTTACCATTTTTGACATATGATGACATTGGTTTTTTAAAACCAGAGTTTAACCTTAATGATCATAGATTTAATTCAATACTTGTTAAAGAATATGAATTGATAAGAAATTATCCATCTATAGATAAAACATCTAGAGTTGGACCTTATTTAAGATTTGGCCTAATAAGTATCAGAAAACTTGTAAAAGAAGCAAATTTGGAATTAAATAAAACATTTTTGAAAGAGCTAATATGGCGTGAGTTTTTCATGCAGATATTATGGCACTTTCCAAATACAATTGAAAATAGTTTTAAACCAAAATATGATCGAATTGAGTGGGACAATAATGAAGATCATTATGAAAAATGGTGTATTGGTAAAACTGGATATCCAATTGTTGATGCTGGAATGAGAGAATTAAATCAAACTGGCTTTATGCACAATAGAGTTAGAATGATAGTGGGCAGTTTTTTGTGTAAACATCTCCTAATTGATTGGAGATGGGGTGAGGCATATTTTGCAGAGAAACTTTTAGATTATGAGCAATCAAGTAATATTGGTAATTGGCAATGGGTTGCTGGCTGTGGTGTTGATGCCTCTCCATACTTTAGAATTTTTAATCCATACGAACAAGTGAAAAAATTTGATAAAGATTTAACTTATATAAAAAAGTGGGTTGCTGAATTCAATAATTCAGATTATCCCGATCCTATAATTGATCATAAATTTGCTAGAGAGCGTTGTCTTAAGGTTTATAAAAAAGCATTAGAGTAATTTTATCATGAATAAAAAAATAATTTCAAATAATGAAGCGGAAATCTCTTGGTTTGCTCCAATATGTAATGGAGATGACAAGTTTTTAGGAGATCATGATTCACTTTACCGAAGTTCTTGGGAAAACGCTTCTAAAATTGTTCTTAAAGCTGATAAACTTGGATTTAGAAATATTTTATGTCCTTCTTCATATCAGGTTGGTCAGGATACGTTGACATTTGCATCTGCAATTGCCCCATTAACAAAACAAATTAATTTACTTACTGCTATTCGCTGTGGAGAATTGCACCCTCCAATGTTAGCAAGATCAATTGCTACTTTAGATCATATTTTAAAGGGGAGGTTAACTCTTAATATTATATCATCTGACCTTCCAGGAACAAAGCTTTCTTCTGAAAATAGATATCAAAGATCTAAAGAGGTAATTGAAATTTTAAAAAAAGGTTGGAATGAAGAGTTTATTAATCATAAAGGAGAGTTTTACTCTTTTAATCTTTCATCTGACCCTGTTAAGCCATATCAACAAAATGGAGGCCCTCTTTTATATTTTGGGGGGTATTCTCCACCTGGTGTTGAACTCTGCGCAGAACACTGTGATGTATATTTAATGTGGCCAGAAACAATACCTAAACTAAAGGCCCATATTGAAAACTTAAAAACTAAATCTAATAAAAAATACAATAGAGAAATACAATTTGGCCTTAGAGCTCATGTAATTGTTCGAGAAACTGAAAATCAAGCAAAGGATTACGCAAATAAACTAATTTCACATCTAGAAATAGAAAGGGGAAATGAAATTAGAAACAGAGCACTAGATTCAAAATCTTTGGGAGTTTCATTACAGTCTCAGATGAGAAATGATTCAGATAAAGATTTTTTTGTAGAAGAAAATTTATGGACGGGGATAGGGTTGGCTAGGTCAGGGTGTGGAGCAGCTATTGTTGGAGATCCTGATCAGGTATATAAAAAAATTAAAAAATACATGGAGATAGGAATTAAATCATTTATACTTTCTGGTTACCCTCATTACTCTGAGTTAGATTTATTTTCAAAATACGTTTTACCTAGGATTCAAACATTTTCTTTCCCAGAAGTCATGAATAGGGTGCCAAAAACTACTCCTTTTACTCCTTTAGGTAATGGTAAAAGAATATAAAAATGATTGATTTTTTAATTGTCCTTTTCTATTTTATTATAATTTTTTTTACTGCTTTATCCGGCTCTAAGTTAAATAAGATTATTACTAGTGATGAATATTTTTTAAGCGGAAGGTCTCTTAAATGGCCATCAATTGCCCTTTCGACCATTGCGACAAATGTTCAAGGTTATCAGTTTCTTGGAATGATGGGGTCTGCTTATTTATTTGGTTTAGCTCAAGCTAATCTTGAAATAAATGCAATACAAGGACTCTTAATCGCTGCCTTTGTTTTTGTTCCTGTTTTCCTAAAGTATAGAATTACAACGATCACTGAGTTTGTAGAAATCAAATTAGGTAAAAAAATAGCCCTTTGTTATTCTTTAGTGAGTATTTGTCTTTTTTCAACAATAACTTTAGGAGCAGCACTTTTTTGGGGTGCCTATGCTGCAGATATGGTTTTTGGAGATATATTAGGTTTTATTAGTCATAATCAAATAATTAGAATATCATTTTTAATTGTTGTTCTTGGAATTTTTTCTGCGGTTTACACTTATTTAGGAGGATTAAGTGCTGTTGTTAAAACAGATATAATTCAATTTTTTGTTTTAGTATTAGGTGGTATGGTTGTTTTATTTGTATCTATTAGTCATTTAGGTGGATGGAATCAACTCTTTATTCAAACTCCAGAGAAAATGCATCTTCATCTTTCTGCAAATCATGAAAAACTACCATGGATTCATATGTTTGGCCTATTCTTTTTAAACATAAATTATTGGTGTGCAAATCAAACAGTTATGCAAAGAGCTATTGCTGCAAGGAGTTTAAAACATGCACAAACCGGGTTAATGGTAGGTGGTATTTTAAAATATTTCATGGCTGTAATAATAATAATTCCAGGAATTGCTCTTTATGGAATAATGGATCAACCTCTATCTGATCCTGATATGGCATTTCCTTATATTGTAAATAACTATATTCCAATTGGTCTAAAAGGTTTTATTCTTTGTGGTCTTTTTGCGTCATTAATGAGTACCGTTGACTCAACATTCAATTCAATTGCAACATTATGGTCTATTGATATTTACTCTGTTTATATAAATAAAAAAGCAAATGAATATGAAAAAGTTAATTCAGGTAGAAAAGCCATCATCTATTCATTTTTTACTGCAACTTTCATGGGACTAGTTTTGCTTTATTTAAAGTTTGAAAACTCTAGTGGAGCATTTACACATACTTTAAATGAACTCAGATATTATATAAATACTGGAATAGTGGTTTTAATTTGTTCATCGATTATACTTGTAAAACCTAATCATAAATATGTTTTATTTGGGTTCCTTATTACTCTTCCATTAAATTTTATTATACAAAGTTTTTTACCAGAGATAAATTATTTTATGAGAGCTTTTATTGTTATTGTAGCGGGATTATCTATCTCCTTATATAATTCAAGTCTAGTTAAATTTAAGGATTTATTTTATTCGTATTCAATTCAAAATAGAAACCTTGGAATTCTTTTATTGATCTCTTTAGTATTAATTCATTTAGTTTTCCACTAAATCTCTTTTTCTGAATTATTTTTTTCTATTCTTAAATCAATTGAATTCACTTTAGACCATAGTTTGGTCCATTCTAAAAAAGAATTGTTTGACTGTTCATTTATTTTATGAAGAGGCATAATTGATTTGAATTTGACATTACTATTAAAAATTTCATAAACATCTATAGCGAATTGACAAAATTTAGGATAAGCTAAAGATCCAAAACCTAAAACAGAAAAGTTAATTTCATTGACATGAGAAACCTTTTTAAATTTTTCTTTAAATAAGACTGCATTTGACGGTGCCTCTCCATTACCATATGTAGAAGTGAATATGATAATGTTTTTTGCCTTTTTGTATTTTTTGTAATTATTTAGTGGTGAAATAAATACATTCTTACCAGCTTTAACTAGACTTTCAAAAAAGATGTTAGCAAATGTAAAGGTGTTACCTGTTTCAGAACCAACTAAAATAATATATTCGCATTCATTAGCCTTTAATATTTCTTTTGTTTTTTTACCTCTAAGTAATCGCTTCAAGGATATTGAAAATCCTGTATACATAAAAAATAATATACTTGAACTTGCAATAAACAATATAATTGACCATAAAATATTTCCTTTTCCTGTATGTAGAATTAAATTCCATCTGGTCGCAAGTTTAATAAAAGGATAATATGATTCTTTAGTAACTTCTCCGCTGAACTGATCTACAAGTAATTTCCTGTCCTTCAAATTAACTTCAAAATAATCTTCTTCAGATTTAGAAAATGGAAAACTAATAGTTCTGACCTCATCTAAAGATATGGTTTCGAAGAAACTCGAGGTAGATTGATTTTGATTAGAATTTCTTTCCTTAATTATCCATTTGTAATTAAGATAATTTTTTGGAATGAATGACAGTTTTTCTAATGATAAAAAAACACCTGTTGTTGAAATTATTATTATTGGAATTATTAGCCACCTTCCGAAAAACACATGAAACTTTTGGTTTAAATTTTTATCTTGAATTTTATTAAAAAAATTGTAAAATCCACCTTGTCTCTTTGCCAATAAAAAAAAACCTGTAACAGCTATTAAACATAGTAAAAGAGACACTAATCCTACAAAATAACGACCAATTGTTTTAAGAAAAAGTGATCGATGTAAGTTTGTAACGAATGCAAAAAAAGGATTTTGTTTCTCAACTATACCTAGGCTTCTTCCACTAACTGGATCTATATATATTTTTTTTAATTGAGAATCCTCTTTAATTACTGATGCAATAACAAAATCATTATCAGTTACTTCAATTTCAATTATCTCATCATAATTCTTTCTTAAGGCTAAAATTGTCTGGTTTAGTGAAATATTGTTTATTGAAGTGACATTATATGGCTGAATTGATTCTGAAATTGGTTCTAAGGCAAGAATACCGCCTGTCACGGATGCAATAATTAAAAAAAGTGATGAAATTAAAGCGAGTAAAAAATGACTATATCTCCATATTAGAATTGACATGTTCTTTATCTAATTTGAAATTGTCCTTATGTAACGAATATATCCAGTTCCTTCAATTTTACTGTTTAGATTTTCAGAAGTCAAATCAAATTGAACATCTTTTATATGATATTTTTGATCTTCAACCGAACTTTCAAATCTAATACTATAACCCTTGTCAATCTTTTCATTGGGTATTTTGATTAAACTAACTGATCTTTCTCCACCACTTATAGTCTCTCCTGTTATACCGTCAACATTATTTCTTTTTTTTCTGTAAAACCTCCACCAATAGCTTAATTCATTATACCATTCTTTGTCTTTGCCTTGAATATAAAGCGTGTCTTCATATTCTCCTTCAGGATTAATTAAAGAAATTATTATATATGCACCAAAGCCATCATAATTAGTCATTTGAATCATACATTTTATATTTGTTTTTGTTTCAATCACTGAATAAGAGTGTATTAGAAAACTTGTAATAACTGTTATTAATAAAATTTTAATTTTATAAATCATATCACATAAGTAGTTTTAAATCTATGTTTGCTTTTTTTAATAATTCATTTTCGGATGCTAAATCATAAGCACTTTCCTCAAAAAATGTTTTGATGTTTTTATCAGCACCATTATTCAAAAGAAAAGATATTATTTCTAAGTTTTTTGCCTTCATTGCTGCCAAGTGTAAGGCTGTATAACCATTATTATTTTTATGATTTATAGGAATTTTAAATTGAATAAGTTTTTTTATTAGAATTATATTGTTTTTAATTACAGCCTCGTGCAGCAGGGTGTTTCCCAATGATTGATTTAAATTAAAATTTATATTGTTTTCAATTAATATATCTAGTTTCTTGTTAAATGTATCTATATCTTTCTCACTGAAAGATTGTATTAAGTAATGAGTAATTGAATTATTTTCTTTATCGGTAATTTCAAGATCCCCTCCATTTGATATTAATAAATTCATTACATCTGACTTGTTATATCTCGTAGCAAGCATCAAAGGACTCTGTCCATCATTATTTGTAATATTTAGATTTGCATCATTTTTTAATAAAAAATAAATCAACTCTTTGTCACCATAAATAGCAGCATTTGTTAAAACTGTATTTCCGTCATCATCTAATTTATTAATATCAACACCTTTACTAATGAAAAAATCATAAATTCTTAAATTTTCAATTTTACGTGGAAGAAAGTGCATAGCTGTCATCCCATTTTTAGTTATTATTTTTGGATTTACTCCAATCGAATCCAAATATTGAAATATTTTTAAATTGTTATTTTTTCCCTGACTCGCATAAATAAATGCATTTGAGTTTTCTTTTGATGGTTTTAAATAGTCTATTCCTTTTGAGATTAGTAAATCTAATTGACTTATAATTCCACCCCGAGCAGTATAGTTAAAAATTCCATTTCCATTAGTGTCAACACTATTTAAATCAACTCCTTTTGATATAAAGTATTTTAACATTTCATCTCCTTTTAGGTAGGGAGATAATATTAATAAAGTATTTGCACCATTTCTATTTAATTCAGATGAGGGATCTGCTCCATTCATAATGCAAAATTCATAGATTTCCTTATTTAATTGACCAGTACTAGCGGCAAAATTCATTACTGTATTACCATGACTATCAGTTAAATTTGTTTTAGCTCCATTTTTTACTAAATAATTCATCATCTCTAAATTATTTTTGTATGCAGCCCAAAAGATATAAGTTCTACTGTCGTGAGTTATCTTATTTATTCTATTTCCTTTTTTTTGAAGTAAATGGATTATGGATTCATTGTTAGCTTTTTCTAGTAATGCATAACAAATTGGATCAAATCCATATTCGTTAAGTTGAGAAGGACTATTTCCCAATTCAATATCAGATTCAATCTTTTTAATTGATGGATTTGATTTCCAATAATCTCTTTTAAGAAAAATATTTTGAGAAAAACCAAAGAGAGATGAAATTAAAAATGTAAACAAAAAAAAAGAATCAGTTGTTTTCATAATTTTTGAATTAAAAATGATTCTATTAAAGAATTAATTTCTTTCTGACTTTTATAATTATCAGAAAAAAGATGTTCATACAGAGTCATATTATTAACTTTATAATGTAGATGAAGATCTTGATTTTGCGAGTATATTTTATTCCATTTTGATCTAACGATGAACCATTTATTTTTATTTTTTTCCCACCAATCTGAAGCTCCTTTACATCTTGAATCATCAACCTTTTTATAAATATTATATCCCTTTTCTTTAGCTAATACAAATTCACTCCCTTCATTTTGATTAATTACTTTTAAATTATTTTGATCGTGAATCCAACCATTGTCAGTAATTTCATGCCTGTTACCTCTTTTAAGAATATTGTAATCATTTCTGATCGAGAGTTCTCTTCTAGGTAATGGGGCGTTAGTAGTGCTTTCCCAGTATTTTTTATTATCAACGAAAACCCATGTTCCAGTTCCATCGTATCTTGGGCTATCATCTACCTGATAAACTTTTTGTGTCCATTGACCTTTTACTTCTTTTTTTGATTTACTTCTGTAAGTCCATTTATTGCCTCCTTGATAATCGTATAGGTTTTGATTTTCATATAACCAGTCTTGTCTCCAATGCTTAATAATATATGGGTTTGAAGGATTTCCTACTTGTAATAGATGTTGAATAGAAATTTCATTTTTTTCATCAACAACGAGTTGAGCCCACTCAAGTCCTTTGTCAATTTTATTATTGGAAGGTAAATAAAGAGAATCATTGGAATAATTAAAAGTCTCAGAAAAATTAAAACTGACTTCAAAACAACCACACATGCTCTTAATTGCATTAATATCTTGTGTTTTTTTATTTTGACTCAATAAAGAAATTGTAAAAATAAAAAAACAAAAAGTTGATAAGAATATTCTCATATATTACGAATTAAAATTCGTGTACAAAAGTAATTATTTATATTCAATCTAAATAGAAGATGATATATTTTTTCTTATTATTTACGCAAAATCATAATTAAAAAGAATTAAAAATCATTTTTTAAACTGTATTGTAAGATAGACAGTTCTTGGCGCTGAAGGTATAATCCCTGGACCTGGATAACCAGTTGCTCTCCTAGTAAAATAAATTTCATTCATAAAGTTGTTCACTCCAGCTTCAAATTTAAAATTATTAAGTTTATATGAAGATGAAAAGTCAAGTACTTCATATCCTGGAATTAAACCAATAACTCCACTTAAATTACTTTCTATTGAGTTTGAAGAGTCTGTAAATTGATCTGAGAGTTTTGAATATTGAATACTAGCTTGAAAGTTTTTATAACCAAACCTAATTCCCGATTTTAAATTTAAATCTGGAATAAATTCTACTTTTTTACCAGTAACTCCTGGTTCTTCAGAAAAAATATATTTTGAAGTTATTGAAGAAAAATTTATAAAATAGTTTAAGTATAAATTTTTATTTTTTTGAAAAAATAATTTTGATAAATTGAAATCAATCAGAGATTCCATACCAATAATTCTCGCATTACCAACATTTCCTCTTTCCGTTTTAACTCTTCCGTCAGATGTGACTTTTTGTGTAAATCCAATCCTGTTTTTATAATTTAAAATAAACGCACTTATATCATATGAAAAATAATTTTTCAATATTCCCCTTATGCCTATATCTGATGTTGACCCGTATTCATCTGAAATATTTGGATTAATTGAAAATGCAGGATTAAAAATACTTATATCAGCAAAAGTAACGGATCTGTAGTTTTGTGATATATTAATATATGTTTCTATGGCTGTATTTAATTTATAGCTTATTCCAGTACCCAATAAAATAAAATTTCTTTTTCTTATTTCACTGTTATCAATCAATTCATTCATAATGACATTTCCTGCTGCATCTCTATTTATTTTTTTATAAGACCCATCACTTTCAGTTTTTATATATTCAAATCTGATTCCTGGAGTAATTGTTAGCTTCTCATTAATATTAAATATGTTTTCAGAAAACAATGCTAAATTAATATTAGGATATTTATAAGACGATTGAAAACTATAAAATGGAAATTCATCTACATAAAAATTAAAGTCAGCGTCACTATTATTTGATCCTGGTCCTTGTTTAGATTCTGTGTTAGAATTATATAATTTGGATCCAATAACCCATGTGGATTTATTATTAAAAATCGAATAATTTTTTAATAACCTTACTTCAGCTCCGATGTTATTAAATTCTCCCTTTATAAGATCACGTTCATCCATAGAGTCAATCTGACTAACCCTGTTTGTTCTAAATCCTAGTGCATTTCTGGAGGCATTTAGTCCAAAAAAGTTAGCTGATAAATTAGTAGATTCAGAAAATTTATGATTTATTTTTAAGTTATATAAAAGCCAATTTACTTCAAACCAATTTCTTGATCTATTACTTTGAAATGGGTTTTCAAAAAACATTTGATCAGTTAGTCCTCCAGATTGTTGAGCTAAGTATTCTAGATAAGTAATCTCTGTAATTATGTTTGTTGATTCAGAAATTTTTAACTCACTTTGAATAAAAGCGTTTATTGAGTTAAAATTTGAGTTAGGTCGAAATCCATCCCCTTTTTTATAGTTTACAAATCCATATATTTTAAAATTATCCTTATAAGAACTAATACTTGTAAAATTTGTATATAAATTATTTGATCCTAATGTATTTCTAGTAATTATTTCGAATGGCTTGTATGTATTAGTAGATTTTAATACGAAATTTACTAATCCACCGAACTGAGTTCCATACTGTAGAGATGCAGCACCTCTTAAAATTTGTATTTCTTCAATGGCTTCTGCTGGTGGACTATAATAGCTTTCAGGATAACCAAGCACATCAGCACTTATATCATAACTATTTTGTCTTGTATTAAAGTTGGAAGTTCTATTTGGATCTAGTCCTCTTCCTCCAATATTTAATTGGAGTCCAGCATCATCGTTTTCAAAAATATTAAGTCCTGCTATTTGACTGTATATTTGTCTTGAGTTATTACTTGCTAGGTTTGATATAGACTCTGATAGACTTATTACTTCTGATTTTTTTCCGGCAAAAATTGAAGTTCCTTCATAATCTTTTAATCTTCTTAGCTCAAAAATCTTTTTCTTTTTTGCATTAACAATTACTTCATTTAATTCTTGAATTTTACTGGGCAGATTTATAGATATAATTGAGCCATTATTAAGGCTAATGTCTTTTTCTATTAATGGATAATTGTCAGAAATTATTATTAATGATTTTATTTCATTTATATTTAATTCAATTTCAAAATTTTCTCCAATATTTAATGATTTTATTAAGCCCTTATCTTTTTCGTATATATTTATTATCTCATCCTTAAAATATTGATCAGGTTCTTTGATAATTATTTTTATTTTATTCTGTGATAGCAGATTTAATGAATAAAATAATAGGACGAAAATATACTTAAAAACCTTTGATTTCATCTTTGAAGGGTATTATCCATTTTTTATGTTTAAATGATTCTTTTTCATTGTATAAATTTACATTTGAATCAATAAATCTTGTGCTAGGCCTTCCATTTAATGCAACATGACTATCAACGAAGATTTGAATATTTTCATGTCCTTGACTTTTAAAATGATCTCCCAGGAAATGAGCATATTCTAAAATAAAGTCTGGTTGAAAACTCATCTGTTTTTCTTGATATGATGTGAGAAAATCATCATTTTGAACATAAAAATATTTTTTACTAATACTATCTACAATTTTAAAATTAGAGTACCCTCTTTTTTCAATCAACATTACTCTCCAAGAGAATCGATATCCTTGTTCATTCCAAAATAATTCGCCCGGGTACAAAGTGTATCGTAACGGAATTAGTATTTGAAGTATGAAAAAAATGACAATGATAGAAAAACTGAGTTTATTTACTTTAATACCATTGGAATTGATTGCTTTTGGAAGATTAGCTATTTTGTATCTTTTAAAAGTTAGATAATCAATTACTTTACGAATAACTTTTAAAATTTTTTCATGTGTTTTGGAATCAAAAAAAATTAGTGAAGCTACTATCATTATGTAAGGAAACATTCCAATGGGGAATAATACTTTTGTAAATACATGAAAAAAGATCACTAGTAAAAAAGCAAATAATCTTGTTCTTTTATATAAAAGTAGAAAAGGAATCAATAAATCATAAAACATTCCTCCCCAGCTCATTAAATAATGAACCCATTGTTCTTGCATTAGGTTTGGTCCTATTAAGGGTAAATCATACTTAGAGGGAAGCCAAATTGATAGAGGCATAGCTTTTAAAAGCCATTCCGAATTAATCTTAGCAATTCCTGCATAAAAATATACTATTGTCAACATTAATTTAATGCTATCAACTGTCCATTTGGGTTGAGTTTTTATACTTTTTCTTGATAGGAAGCTGTCAATGGAAAAATAACAATTTAAAGGCAAGAAGCACATTAAAAAAGAAATCGAACTAATAAAATAATAGTGATTTAAATAAGTTGTTTTGTCGATAAGCTCAATGTAAGTAAATGATAAAAAAAATATAACTATTGAATATCGATATTTATATCCAATTGATATAAATATTGATGATAATGCACAAATTATAAATATTAAATATGTGTAGATTCCAAAATCTTTTACCCATTCAAAACCAAAATATTTAAAATGAAATGAAGGATCGATATAGGTTGTTTTTATCCATCCGTTATACCAGAATCGAACAATGCTAATTAACATTAAAAAACCAAAAAAAATTCTAAAGACTGCTAGAGGAGCAGTTTTAGTTTTTTTATGATTGTAGTATGTGTTTAGCGTATTAATTTTCAAACTTAAATTAAATAGAAATATCAATCGCCATCTGCATCGATATAATCAACATTAATGTTTAATGCTTGAAGCATATCTACTTTTAAAAAAACTACTGCAACTTGGATAACATCATATGTTGTTAACATTTCTAACTTATTATTTTCAAGTTGAATTGTAAAATCATCTTCTAAGCTAGTTATATTTGATCTAGCTTCGGTAAGTTGATCAAGAATTAGCTGTCCTAATGGTACATCATTTTTAACTGTTTCTAAAAATTCTATATATTCTTTGAAGCTTAGACCTGAATTAGCAGAATTTTCTCCGTAAGGAATACCATTGAAAAAATTAGATATGGCATCGATAGCCTCTAAAGCTAATATTTTAGATATATCTCTTTTGTAATAAGCTTCAACTCTATCAAGAAGTACTGATCCTGAAAATACTCCAGCGGGGATACCAAATTTGTTTGCTCTAAAACCTTTTTCATAATAGTATATGAAATCATTTGTTAGTTTATTTATAGAGGAGGTTGCAGTATTATCAGTTGAAGAAATAAACACATTACGATAAAATTCATCCCAATCACTAACAACATCATCAGTCAATTCAATCATTTTATTAGAAAGAACAATCAAATAGTCTAAGTATTTACTATTTTCTAATGTGAATTTTTCAAGAATCTCTGAATCATTATTACCTATTCCATTTAACAAATAGTCTACAGCAGGAAGACCTTGAGCTGGATAGTCATTAGGGTGTTCAATATCATTATCATCATTTGAGATATTGAGTTCAATTCTTTCAATATTTGATGGATAAACATTCATTCTAACTCCATAATTAATTTCTTCAGCTTTTCCTATGTTAAACATTTCGATGTGTTGCCAAGATTTATATGCTGTAAACCAATTTTCTCTAAGAGTGTTTAGTGAACTCAGAGAGGGATCGTAAGAAAAATCATTAACTGAATTTGAAAATTCAATTAAATCGGATTGAAATTTATTTTGAGAAGGAATGATTATACTATCAGCCCAAAAAATAAGCATTGCCTGTCTGTCAAACGCTGTAGGAGTTAGGTTAGTATCTGAAACAGTATTACTACTAGTGTTTGTGTTAGTTGTTGAATTAGGATTATTAGTTACTGACTCAGTTATTGGCTCAGTTACAACTGGTTGTGATTCATTTAGCTCATCGGTTGAACATGAAAAATAAAAAGCTAGTATAAGTAAAAAAGAAAAAGTTTTTTTCAAAATAATAAAATTTAAAAAAGACAACCGGTCTAAACCGATTGTCTTTGATTCAACATTTTTATTTACTATTACAAGACATTAAAACTATAGATTAGTATTAATTCCAGTAGCAGCATCAATTGCATCAGCCATGGCTGTAAGTTCTGCAGCAGTTCTATCCCAAAAACCATTTCCAGCATCTAGTTCTGCAAGTTTTGCATTAACTTCATCATATGTCATATATGGCGATCCATCTGCTTTTTGAGTATATTGAAGACTAAAAATGAACCCATATCCTTCAGATAATGAATGAAAAGCTGATGCCATATTATTGTTGCTAACATGACCTGAACCACTTCTCAAATATGATGCAGCTTTAGCTCCAACAACTTTTGAAAGTTCAACTTTAATAATTGCTGCTTGCTCATCACGAAGAGTGTAATCTTTAGCGACTATAGCAGCTCTTCCTAATTTAAATGCATCGTATATAGCATCTGCAATACCTATAGCATATGTTGCATCAACACCTGCTAAGTAGTCATTTAATAGTCCACCCTGACCAAGAAGAGGATCATATTGATCATCTTGACCATATAAATATCCAAAGCCTTCATCCCAATAATGTTCCATTTTAGTTACATTAGCAACAGATGATCCAGGACTTGTGTAATGCATAACACCTGCATCATTGTCATCATTAACTGGATTAAGTTTCGGACCAGTAACATATCCAAAACTACCATTATCATTTATGATTTGATCCAAGTTAAAAGCTCCTATCAGAGATTTGCTAAAAACTTGATTCATTTCATGACCTTTAGCATTAACTTTGGTTCCTGTTCTGGATCCTCCACCAGCATCAGATATTGATCCAGCTGTACCGGCAACAGCATCAGTATTAGCCACAACAGCAGGAATTACAACATCAGTAAACTCAGCAATCCAAGCTTCAAATTTTGCTTTGTTAGTTGCGCTATATGCGCTATTAACAGCTGTTTTGTTTCCAATTTTTTTACTTCCATCAAGGGAGCTATCAGTAAAACCTGAACCATCATTAAACATGGCAAGAATTCCTTCTTTAGTTGATGAAGTATTATTCATTGCACTTTTTAACTCATCGTGTTGATTAAGTCTTGTTGTTTGCCCTGTATAGTAAACCGTAGAGATTCCATCTCTGGTAAATTCGTATTCAGCAGGTGGAATTGGAACTTGAACTTCTACTGTTACCGTTGGTCCGGGAACCTCAACTTCCACTGGAACTTCAACAGTAACTGTTGGTCCAGGAACATCTTGATAGACAGTCTTTACAACCTCTTCCTTTTCACAACCAATAAGTATTAATACTGTTAATATAATTGACATTTTTATTAAATTTTTCATAAAAGTAATATTTAATTTTTATTTATTCTAAATAAGTTTTAGCAAATATAATTTGCGATTTATTAAAATCAAAATTTATTTAGACTAATTATAGATAATAAAAAATATAAATAAAAAAACCCCATTTTTGTGAGGTTTCAAGGCTTAAAAATATTTTTAAAATAAATTATTTGTTTGATTCTCTTGCTTTTCTTGCTTCGATAAAGCTTTGAATAAATGATTTTAATGCCCATGCTGATGTAGAGATCATAACAATTACTCTAATAATAGATAATGAATCACCTCTTTCAATTGAACCTGTGAGAGGTTTAATTAATCCAATTAAAATTAGCAAGGTTAATAAAACTGCTATATGAGCAATTATTTTATTTTCATTTTTTACACCGTTATTAATTACTAATAATATTATTCCAATAATTACAGGTATTAAGGCAGTAATTGCTTTAGGGTTTGAGGCTAAATAACCCCATAAACCAATAGAAACTAATGCAAGTGCATTTACTAAACTAGCTATATGTGCTTTCATAAATTATTTTTTTCGTGAAACTAATAAAAAATTAAATAACTCTCAAAAGATATGATTAAATCAATCAAATGATATTGGTTTAGTATTGTCAGAAAAAACTCTATCGATTAATATATGCCTTGGGTCAATAGCAGCTTTAGCTGGTAACGAATCAACGAGCATAGTAAAGCTCATAAGAGAATCATTTATTTTCACTCTTTTTTGATAAATTAAATTTTCTTCATCCGAATCAGAAAAAACTCCTATGTCTATCCATTCATTTAAACTAACTTTTCTTTCATTACCAATTGAATCTGCTTTGATTTTTGCAGCTTCAACTTCTATATTTACTTCATATTTTCCATTTTCCAGCTTTACAGCGTTTGCTGTTTTCAGTCTGTTATCATATAGAGTAATTTCTTTAAACCAATCATCAACCAAATAACTTAATGAATCAGGTACTTTTGTCTCTAAAATTTTTAGAAAATCTAATGAAGTAGGGTAGGGAGTCTTGTAACGATACTGTTCTAAAAACTCTTTTAATGCACTATTGACTTTATCCTCACCTATATAATCTTGAAGCGCATACAGAATTACACTACCCTTACCGTAATGAATATATTGTTGATTTTCAACCTTATATAATGGAAGTTCTTTTTCAAGTTCATTTGATCTTCCTCTTAAATAACGATCATGATCATATTTAATAAACTCTCTCATTTTCATTTCAGTTTTTGCTAGTTTTTTTAATGTCATTAAAGAGGAATATTCTGAAAAAGCCTCACTCATGAGAGTGCCACCCTGCATATTCGCACCCACTAATTGATGGGCCCACCATTGATGTGCCATTTCATGTGCAATTACTGCATCAATTACGTTATTGTCTTCTTCATCTTCAAGATCTATTATAAAACCAAAAGATTCTGAGTAAGGCATTGTACCAGGAAATGCTTGAGCAAACGTTGAAAATCTTGGAAATTCAATTATCCTAGCTTGTTTGTGATAGTAAGGACCAAAATTTTCAGTGTAATAATCAAGGGATCTTTCAACAGCATCTAACATCATATCAATATTGACAGAATGCTTGGAATCATAGTAAATCTCAATATCAATACCTTTCCATTTTCTTTTTGCGATCTGATAATTAGCCGAAATAAAAGAATAAAAATTTTGAGATGGTTGATCTAATTTATAATGAAAATAGTTTCTATTATTTTCTTTCCAACTCTTAATTAATGATCCAGGAGCAATAGCTATTTGATCTTCAGAAGTTGAAAGAATACTTTCTACATTTATGTAGTCAGAAAATCCTTGAGTAAGGTAATTTTTATTACAGTTTGGCCCACAACTTATTTCTAATTCTGGCATTCTTTCTTTCGGGGGCAACCCTAGCTTTTTTCTTTTATTTTTATCACTAATTTCTTTCCCAGAATCATAACCTATATTTGGTAATATTTCATAATTATTTAGAAATGATCCATTTTTAATTATACTTGTTGATTCTCCTCCATTTGAAAACCCTTTTGTGGAAAATTTATTTTTAATTTCAACAACTAATGTATCTCCAGGAAGCATTGGAGGATCAATTTTATAAAAATGAACTCCATGATCATTATTTTCACTTATTTTGGACGCATTAGGAAAATTTAAACTTAGATCCCATTGTTTATTGATATTTATCATAATACTATCAACAGCACTTTCATGATTATTATAAACTGTTAAAAGAGCTAATACATCAGCTTTTTTGTATTTGGGAAAAATATCAATATTATATTTTGCATCAATAATTTTTGGAAATGGCAGGTCTTTATATTTTTTATACTCATTTTCATATTCAACAGCTAATTTTTCATATTCATCCGATGATTTATAACTATTTAGTATTTGAGTATTATAAAAAACAAAAGATGCAATAATAGTCCACAAAACTCCTATTGATATAACAGTAATTGAGTAAGATTTACTTGTATTACTATTTATGCTCATCAATCTTTCCTTAAATGATTTTTTGGCCCCTCTATTCCAAATCATCCCAGAAAGTGTAAGCAAAAATATAGCGAATAGCATCCAGTAAATACTAAACCAGAACACACCTACATTGCTTGGTCCAAAACCATTCAAATCTGAATATATCATATAAGGAGAGGACCCTATTGATAACATATTAGAATTAATATCTAAAATCAACAATATAATATCAAAACCAAGTAATAGTATAACTGAAAAGACATAACCTAGGTATTTATTATTTACTAAAACTTGAATAGCCACAAGTGTTGCACACATTGTAAAATAAACAGGAAACATATTATATAGGTAATCTTTCACATAAAGAGAAAATTCAATTTGTGTGAAGCCCATAATTAATTGATAAATTATTGCTAAAAAAACTAATACTAAATGAATAACTACTGATAATGAAAAAAGTGATAGTGTTTTTGAGAAAAGCGGAATTAAAGTAGAGTGTGGAGTAGAATCAATTACCTCATTTACCTGAACATCTCTATCCCTCCAAACTAATTCTCCACTAAAAAAAACTAAAATTATTAAAACAAATAGCCCTGATGATCCACTAACTTGATCTACCATAAAGTAAGTCAAAGGGTATGATTTTAGTCCAAAATATTCATATCCTGTTGCCAATCCTGCTATTAATTGAATAATGCTAAAAACAAATAAAATTTTAAAGGTAACATGCTTATATATGCTATTCATGTTAAGTTTAAAAAAGCTTTTAAAATGTTGATAATTTGAGTTTTTGATAATTTGAACTTTTGGAAATTTTTCCAAAAGAACATTAGATGTTTTTTCAACATCAATTTTTGATTCATTAGTCTTTTTTTCTCTTTTTGTTGTGAAACTAAATCTTTTGTAGGAAGCAAAAAGTATTAGACTAGCAAATGTTATCCAAATCAATCGATTGTATAAAATTAATCCCGTGAGTGAAGGGTTTAAAGTGTTTTTCTCCAGAGGAGTGAAATATTTTGAAGTTATTCCATATGTACGAACCCCAAAAGTATCACATAATGCAGCTATAGTTTCATTATCAATATCAGATGCTAGCTCACCAGCAATGGAATAACCAATTAAAATAAGCATCGCTCCAACAAAAGAAATCATGGTGTTTTTAAATTCTTGGGCTAATGAATAGATAATGGCCCCACCAATAAACATATTTGGTAAGATAAAAATAAAGTAATTTGAAATAAATGTTTGTATGTAAAATGGACCAAATCTATCTGCCTCGATCCATCCCATCAAAGGTGCAATTTTTGATCCAAGTATAATTCCAAAGAAAACTCCTGTTAGTGGTATAGTAGATAAAAAGAGTGAAGCTGAAAACTTACCCATATAATATCCAAATTTATCTATAGGTTTTGAAAATAAAATTTCTTGAAAATTATTTTTGTGATCACGTAAAGCTGAATTATTAAAAAAAGCTGCAGCAAATAATAATCCAAAAAGAGTTAATATTATTGAATATATAGTAATAACATTAGGCGCGTTTCTATAAACATTACCAATTGATCCACCTATTGTAACATTGTCTGTAACATTAGCAGCAAAAACTAGTAAGAAAACAATTAAAAAGAATAAATAAAGCATAGGCTGTCTAAAACTATACTTGAGCTCTGATAAAAAGAAATTTTTAAACATGCAGTAGTAATTTTTTATTTATTGTTTTTTTGAATATTAGTAAAAAAAACATCCTCTAATGAAGGTTCGATCTTCTTGAAGCTTTTATCGGGAGATTTGTCATTAAGAATATGTATGACTGGTTTTCCAGCTATAAGTTTATTTGATATAACATTGTGACTTTTTTTATATGAATCTAGCTCTGATTTATTTATTTGTTTTTCAAAGACTCGACCTTTTAATGATTTGATACCATCATCTGGTACTCCACTAAAAACAATTTGTCCAAAATTCATAATTGCCATTTGGGTACATAATTCTCTGACATCATCAACTATGTGAGTAGAGAGAATAACAATCACATCCTCACCAACATCTGAAATTAAATCATAAAATCTATTTCTTTCTCCAGGATCGAGTCCTGCAGTTGGCTCATCAACAATAAGAACCTTAGGATCTCCAATTAATGATTGAGCAATACCAATTCGTTGTTTCATACCTCCAGAAAAACCTTTTACATTTTTATTTCTTTTATCATATAAATTAACTTTTTGAAGTAAAAAGTCTACTAGGTCTTTTCTTTCAGTTTTTGAAGAAATACCTTTTAAAGTAGCAATGTGATCTAATAATTGCTCAGCAGTAATTCTTGGATATACCCCAAATTCTTGAGGTAAATAGCCTAAGTGTTGCCTAAACTCTTTTGTATTATCCAAAATATTTAGATCATCTAAAAAAATAGTTCCCGAGTCAGGTTCTTGTAGGGTTGCAATAGTTCTCATTAAAGATGATTTTCCTGCTCCATTTGGCCCCAAAAGACCAAACATTCCACTTGATATTTCTATTGAAACATTATCTAGTGCTTTCACACTATTAGAATATGTTTTAGAAAGATTTTTTAAAACTAACTGTCTCATAGGATTTATTTTTTATTGAGCGTGAATATAAGTTAATTAATTACGTTAATAATTGTGAAATTTAAAATATTTAAAAAAATGATTTTTTATCTTTAAAGTAGTAAACTTTTTAAAATGAAAAAAAGAACTTTTCTCAAGACTTTTGGAACTGCTATAGCTTCACCATTATTTATATCATCTTATAATTACTCTAATCCCATAAATAATTTAACTGAGTATCCTGATTTTGATTCAGAGTTTTGGAATAAAATTAGAGATCATTATGATTTAAAACCTGATTATATTAATCTTGAAAGTGGTTACTATAATATTATTCCAATGCCAACATTAGATAAACATATTGAGCATGTGAAACGAATTAATCTTGAAGGCTCGTACTACATGAGAAATGATCGTTTGAATGATAAAAAACTAATAACAAATAGGTTAGCTAATTTTGTTGGCTGTGATTCAAACAGCCTTATAATAACCAGAAACACTACAGAATCATTAGACTTAATAATAGGAGGTTTTCCATGGAAAGAGGGAGATGAAGCAATATATGCAGAACAAGATTATGGAGCTATGAAGGTAATGTTTGAGCAAGTTTCAAATCGATATGGAGTGATTAATAAAATTGTTTCTGTTCCAAATCATCCTAAGACCGATGAAGAAATTGTTTCACTTTACGAGTCAAAAATCACTGCTAACACTAAACTTATTATGGTGTGTCATATGGTAAACATTACTGGACAAATTTTACCTATTAAAAAAATTTGTGACATGGCTCACAAATATGGCGTGGAGGTCATGGTTGATGGAGCTCATTGTGTTGGACATTTTGATTTCAAAATCAAAGACTTAAACTGTGATTATTATGGATCAAGTCTTCATAAATGGTTGGCAACTCCATTAGGTGCTGGATTACTTTTTGTAAATCCGAAACATACATCTAAGATATGGCCTTTATTGGCAGATCACAATAAAAATCTTAATGATATAGATAGGCTAAATCATATCGGAACTCACCCCGTTCATATAGATTTAGCAATAGCTGATGCAATTGATTACATAGAGTGGATGGGTCCTAAGAGAAAGGAAGATAGATTAAGATTTATTCAATCATATTGGACTAAAAAATTAAGACATCACCCTAATGTAGTTATAAATACACCTGAGGATCAAACAAGGTGTTGTGGAATTGCTAACATTGGTTTGAAAAATATGTCATCCAAAGATTTAGCTGATAAATTATTTAAAGATTTTAAAATTTTTACAGTTGCAATAAATTATGCAAATGTTAATGGGTGTAGAATTTCTCCAAATGTTTTCACAACAACAAATGAATTAAATCATTTTGTCGATGCGATCAAATCGTTAAGTCAAGTTTGATTAAATAAGCCTAAATTGAAAGATCATATGATATTATAGCATTTTCTCTTGAAGTAATAAATGCATTTAGAACTCTGAAGGGAAGGGTTACTTTTGATTGATAGTCTTTTGTCTTAATTAAAATTGTTTTGGAACTTTTTGGATTAATTTCAATCATTTTACTATTTAAATGAAGATTGTATTCACCTAGATATTCCAATTTAATAGGTGCTGAACTATAATTTATTAAAGAAAACTCAGCAAGAATTGTGTTTTTTTGATAACCTTTAGATTCAATTTTTAAGTTTGAATAAAGAACTGGAATTAAATTTTCTTTACTTCCAATTAAAAGGTCATTGAACCATATAAAAGTTTTCCTATTTTTTAAACCAAAATGAATGTCATTGTCTGACCTTGATTTTGTGATTACAAATGTGATTGGCCTATGTCCACCTGACGAAATATTATATGCCCATTCAGTTAATCCATGAATATCAGAAGTTCCTAATACTGTTAAATTATTCTTTAACGCAATATCAAAAGCTTCTTCAGAAAATGAATTTTCATTAACAACTTCAATTCCATGGAGAAGTTTGTTTTTTATAAGATATTTATGATAAGGATCTAATTTAGCTATTCCATCATTTCTTTGTGAGATCCAGTTAGGATGATTCCAAAACACAAAAGCTCCTTGTTTGTTTGCCTCTAAAATACCAGTTAAGGAATCATTGTGTAGTATTTTATTTGCATTATTAATAAAAACAGCATTTATATGACCAGGTGCCATTGATCTGGTTATCTCAGCACCATTAATTACAATTAAATCTGAATTTTTACTTCTATGAGATTTTGCTATTTCGAATGATCTATTTCTATCTGGATTGGGAATATCTTTGGAGTGAGGTTGATATTCCAAATGATCAGTTATAGCAATTAGATCAAGAGATTCTTTTTCAGCCTCATCAACTCTTATGTCAGGCCATACACTACCATCCGAAAAAACAGTGTGAATATGAAGATCCGAACTAACTAAATTCATTCCTGAAGGAGCTCTGAAAAATGATTTTACTTCTTGGGATTGAGATTCTATGGAAAATAAAAGAATAGTTATAAACCATAAATATATTTTATTTGAGATAGACATATATTATTTTTTCTATGTTGGTATATTATTTAACTTTATGAGTCAACTTAATTAAATTTTATATACATGTAATTTATGAAATTTTTTAATCTAATAATATTTCTTGTTTTATTAAATTCATCAGGATGTTCTAGTTTTTCTGAAACTACAAATAATAGTTTGAATGATTTTAAGTTTCTCGAGTTTGATATTAAAACTTTAAATAATGGATACGTAAATCAAGAATATACGATTGAACAAGTTATAGCTGCTTATATCGATAGAATAAAACAGATAGATCAAAATGGTCCAGCTCTTAATTCAATTATAGAAATAAATCCAGATGCCATTTTTATTGCCAAGTCATTAGATATAGAATTAAAAGCCAAAGGATCTAGAGGTTTACTTCATGGAATACCTATTCTACTAAAGGACAATATTGATACTAAAGATAATATGTCTACTACTGCTGGTTCAAGAGCTTTAAAAGGGTCAAAACCATTAAATGATAGTAAAATTGCAGAAAGATTAAGAAATGCTGGAGCTGTAATTTTAGGAAAAACGAATCTAAGTGAATGGGCGAACTTTAGAGGAAGAAGATCAACTAGTGGTTGGAGTGGTATTAATGGTCAAACAAAAAATCCATATGTCTTGACTAGAAACCCATGTGGGTCAAGTTCAGGCTCAGGGGTTTCGGTCTCTGCAAATCTTACAGTTTTAGCGATAGGAACCGAAACAAATGGATCAATTGTTTGTCCATCAACAGTTAATGGTATTGTCGGGATTAAACCAACCGTAGGACTAGTAAGTCGGTCAGGTATTATTCCTATTTCCTACACTCAAGATACTGCAGGACCAATGGCCAGAAGTGTTGAAGACGCTGCTATTTGCCTCAGTTTTATGACTGGGTTTGATAAAAATGATAATAAAACCTTAGCAAGTGAAAATTTTAAGCAAAATGATTACACTAAGTTTTTAAATATTAATGGCTTAAAAAATAAAAGAATTGGAATTTATTCTTCTCCATTGGGTTTGAATGATAAAGTGGATTCTTTATTTAATAAGTCTGTTTCTTTAATGAAAGAAATGGGAGCAGAAATCATTAAATTAGAAAAAGTAACATCCGATAGAGCAAGAAATCATTCATTTCAGGTGATGATTCATGAATATAAGGATGGTTTAAATAAATATTTCAATTCTTTAGGGAGTAATTCACCAATTAAAAATCTTGATGAATTGATTGAGTTTAATAAAAATGACTCGATTGAGTTGAAATATTTTAATCAAGCATATCTTAAATTGGCAAATAGCTCAAATGGGACAAAAAGTGAAAAATATTTAAATTCTCTAGCAGCTTTAAAAAGATTAAGTCAAAAAGAGGGGATAGACAAAGTAATGGATGAGAATAACCTAGATGTTATTATTGCTCCTACAGGAAGTCCAGCATGGTCTACAGATTGGTTTAATGGTGATAATTTCCATATTTCTAGCTCATCTCCCTCAGCCTGGGCTGGATATCCCATAATATCGGTTCCAATGGGTGATATTTATGGACTTCCTGTTGGAATATCTTTTTTTGGAAGAGCATGGAGTGAACCTACTTTAATTGAAGTTTCTTATGCATTTGAACAGTTATCTAAAGCTAGAATTATTCCACAGTTTTACCAAAATGATGAGGATTTATTTAATTAATTACCATGAATATATACGGTGTGTCTTTGCTTGCTTTTTGTTTTTTATTTGGGAAAATTATAGGAACTTACCTTGGATCATTTATAGGTTTGTCTGGAGATGTTGGAGGTGTTGGGTTTTCAATGTTTCTTTTAGTTTACATAAACTCATACTTAAAAAAAAATAATATAAATACCTCAAAATCTGAAAATGGTATTATTTTTTGGAGTACTATGTATATTCCTATTGTTATTGCAATGTCTGCTTCTCAAAATGTGAAAGCTGCTCTTACTGGTGGTGTTTTAGCTGTTATGGTTGGAGTTACAGTTACTTTTTTTGCATTTATATTGGTACCTATTCTTTCAAAAAGAGTAAATCATTCAAATAAAAGTAATTCGAAATGATTGAAAGAATAACTGAAACTAATGGTTTGATATTTGCTTTTTTTGTTGTTGGATGCATAATGTATTTATCTTATTTGTTCTCTAAAAAAATTTTAAAAAATAAAATTCCAGGAGCCGCAATTGCAATTATAGTTGCACTGTGTTTAGCTTTTTTAGGAGAAGATAAAGGAATTGCTGACTTACCTTATATGAGTGGAATGGCAATATTAGGAGGTTCTATGCTCAGAGATTTTGCTGTTGTTGCAACTGCAATGGGAGTTGATATCGATAATATTAAAAAAGCTGGCTTTTCAAGTATACTTTCACTTTTTATTGGTGTTTTATTTTCATTTTTCATAGGTGTATTTATTGCTTTTTTTATGGGCTATACAGACCCGGTAAGTTTAGCTACAATTGGAGCTGGAGCATGCACTTATATTGTTGGTCCAGTTACGGGTTCAGCTTTAGGAGCTAGTTCTGATATAATTGCATTAAGTGTTGCAACAGGTGTAGTTAAAGTTATAATAACTTCTATTTTTACACCTTTAGTTGCAAAATTTATTGGCTTAAATAATCCCAATTCGGCTATGATATTTGGAGGTTTAATTGGAACTACAAGTGGAGTTGCTGCAGGTCTAGCTGCAACTGATGAAAAACTAGTTCCATATGGAGCTCTCTCAGCAACTTTTTATACTGGCTTAGGCTGCTTGCTTTGTCCTACTTTATTTTATTTTATTATATTTGCTTACTTTTAAAATACAACTATCATGGCATCTACAAACTTAACTCACATGCGAACTGCTCGCGAAAAACTTAAAAATAATTGGTCAACAGCTTTTTTAGTTGGTTTAACAGTTATGTTACCTTCATTAATTTCTGAAATTGTACCAGAAATTGCTTCTTTTGAAGTTGGTGGTATTGAAGATATATCTCTTGCTTTGATTTCAATGTTGGTTGCAGCACCTCTTTCTTTAGGATTTTCAATTTATTCATTAAATCTTTATAGAAATGGTTCAGCCGATTACAATAATGTTTTTGATGGTTTTAATTCCCTAGGAAAGGCTTTAGGTGTTTATTTCTTAATGATTCTATTAATAATTTTTGGAATAGTTCTTTTAATTATTCCTGGTATTATTTTAGGTCTGGGTTTATCAATGGTTTATTATGTGATGATTGATAAGCCTGAACTTGGAGTTGTAGACACATTAAAAGAGAGTTGGAAAATCATGAAAGGTAATAAAACAAAACTTTTGGGTCTAAGTTTAAGGTTTATTCCTTGGGCTATATTAGGGGTTCTATGTCTAGTTGTTGGTGTTATTTTCGTATTACCATGGATGCAACTTTCTTATGCATCATTTTATGAGGAAATAAAATAATTTATAAACTTTATTTAACTTTTAGCCTTTTGGTTTTAAGGGTTTGTTTGTTAGTTTTTTAGTCTTATTTTTCACATACTTTTCTAACCATCTATCTTGTTCCCAGATTAGATGTAAGATTGATTCTTTTGCCCTATAACCATGACTCTCTTTTGGAAACATAACTAATCTTGTAGTAGCACCAAGCCCTTTAAGTGCATTAAAATATCTTATGCTTTGCATAGGGTAGGTACCTGAATTATTATCTGCCTCACCATGAACCAATAATAATGGTGTTTTCATTTTATCAGCATGCATAAAAGGTGACATTGTATAGTATACCTCTGGTGCTTCCCAATAACTTCTTTCTTCACTTTGAAACCCAAATGGTGTTAAAGTCCTATTATATGCACCACTTCTTGCAATTCCGGCGGCAAATAAATTAGAATGACTTAATAAATTTGCAACCATAAATGCACCGTAACTGTGGCCTCCAACAGCAACCCTTTCTTTATCTATATGACCTAATTTATCAACTGCGTTAATTGCAGCTGAAGCATTTGCAACTAGTTGTGATCTAAAAGAATCATTTGGTTCATTATCTCCTTCACCAACTATCGGAAATGCTGCTCTATCTAACACTACATAGCCCTGAGTAGCCCAATAAATAGGGGAGCCCCAAGAGGGATATATAAAACGATTTGGGTTGTTAGTTTTTTGAGATGCGCTTGATTTATCTTTATACTCTCTTGGATAAGCCCACAAGATCATAGGTTTTTTATCAATCATTGTACTACTGTTTTTTGGAAGATATAACACTCCATTTAAATCAAGCCCATCATCACGCTTGTAACTTATTATTTTCTTTTCAATATTCTCTAGAGATTTGAATGGGTTTTGGAAAAAGGTTAGTTGATCTAGTTGATTCGTATTTAGTGAATTTATATAATAGTTAGGATATTCACTTGGAGATTCAATTCTTACTAAAATTTCATTTTTATTTAGATCTAAGTCAATAATATTTTCATACTTATCTTTATAGCTCGATTGGTAAAAACGATCAGTTTCACCATCAGATAAATTTATTTTGTCTATGAATGGAAATTGACCACTCTTTGTAAATCCGTTTCCAATTGTGAAAGCAGTATTTTTATCTAAAAGCAAAACACTTTTATTGTATTTATTTTTTCTTTGAATAAATCTTCCGGGATCATTATAAACATCTTGATAGTTTCTATCATTTATAATTTTAGATTGAATATCTGGGTTTGAAGGATTAAAAACATATGTTTTGGTATTTCTAGTATTCCACCATCGATCAGTTATAATTGCTGTCTGACTATTACCCCAGTATATTCCACTTATTCTATTTTTAACTTTTGTTAAAAACACTGGAGAATCATTAAATGGTGCTTCCCATTGATATAAGGCATCACGATACTCAATCATGTTAGAGGGGTCACCACCATCCAAAGCAATTGTGAATGATAATGTGGAAGGCTTATCATTTCGCCATCTAAAATTTCTTTTTCCTGTTGTAGTAGACATAAATCCCTTTGGTAGTTCTTCTAGTAATGGTGCATCATTAATTACACGAATAAGTTCTCCATTTATATCATAAACATGAGTTTCTGTTGGAAACCTGTTATAAGGAACTATATAAGAAAATGGAGTTTTTATAAAATCAAGTAATATTAGTTTGCCATTAGGTGATAATTGAATGTTTTTATACATTCTAGTTGGTAGCCATGTTTTATTTTCACCGTTGACATTGATTTTTATTAATTCTGATTGACTAAGTTGTTTGAAATTGTATACATCATTTGGATTTTTTAAGAGATCTTGATATGTTCTGTTTTGAGCTTTAGACCCATTGTTTTCTGTAATTGTTGGCCCATTAGGAATTGAAGTTTTAGTATCAATTAAAGGTTTTAAATTATCTGGTAATGATTTTACAATCAACTCTTCATTATTTATCCATCTAATTACATTACCTAATGTTGCATTAGCCTTTGATTCAAAAATTTTTTTTGCTTGAAGCGAAATTATATCTAAAACCCAAACCTCGACTCCGTTTTCTGATGTATTAGTCATTGCTATTTTATTTTCATCAGGTGAAAATTGAAAATTTGAGAGATTAATTATATCTGGCAAACCATTGATTTCCTGTGGATCTTTCCCATAACTAAGCTTAGTAACTTTAACTTTATTGTAATATGTTGTTCTGCTTCCAATGAATCGTTTTGGATCAACTCTCAAACCTCCAAGTCTAAGTTCCTCTTTTGAAAGGTCTGCAATACTTTTGTATGCTGAACGATAAAGGAATATCATAAATTTATTTTCACTATCAGTTATTACTGAAGGAGCAAGATTTACATCGATAAGATCAAGAAGAGATTTTTTTGGCACTTGATACTCAGTATTGGCTTGAGAAAAAGTTTTTAAGGATATTATAAAAAAAAGTAAAAATAAAGATCGAATAAGCATAGTAATTTTTTTTAATTTAGTTTAGTTTCAATTTAATAAAATCTTAATTAATTCATTTAAAAAAATATACTTTGTTTTCTAATAAAAAATACTTTCATGTTATACTATTAATGTTTTTTATTACATGTAAAAAAGATAGTTTAATTGATTCTGATGAGTATTTAGGGGATTTTGAAGAATACATTGAACTCGAGAGTCATTCTTCTAATTATATTTATGATCAAAATAATCTTCATAGGTTTGATTTGTTTATTGAAGATGATAAATTAAACTCATTAAACAATGATCCTGCCGCTGAAAATTATGTTCAAGGCTCTTTGGTTTTTGAAGGTAAGATTATTAATAATGTTGGGGTTAGATACAAAGGATCTGTTGGAGCATGGGTTGGGTGTTTATCAGGAATTGACTGGACAAATCCGAGTGGATATAAAACATGTCCAAAGCTTTCAATGAAAATTAAAATTAATTGGAAAGATGATAAAAAATTTTATGGAATGAAAAAACTTCAATTTCACTCTCAAAATCTTGATCCTTCAAAAATGCACGAGAGGTTAGGCTATTATATGTTTAGAAATTTTGGAATAATTGCTCCAAGATCAAATCATGCTTTAGTCTATATAAACGGAGTTTTTAATGGTATTTTTGCCAATACTGAAAATATTGACGGCCCATTCACAAATAAACATTTTGAAAATCCAGATGGAAATTTATATAAAGAGGTTTGGCCTGTTAATATATTGGGTGAGTCCCGTGAAATCAATTATTTTGTTGATGGTTTAAAAACTAATGAAGAATTATCTGATGTTTCAAAAATTAAAAATTTTTCTGATCAATTAGGTTTTGTTGATAACACCATGGCATCCAGTGTAGTAAACAATTGGATTGATAAAGAACTTTTTTTAAAAACTATTCTTGTTGATAGAGCAATAGCAAATGATGATGGTTTCTTACATTTTTATCATCAAGGAGGAAAATATTATGAAAATCACAACTATTATTGGTATGAAGACCCTAGAAATGATAAATTACAACTTATACCATGGGATTTAGATAACGCATTTGAAAATTTAATTTCAGATGTAAACCCTGTTACTCCAATTAAAGATGAATGGTATGAGACTTCAAATGGATGTGAGGGTTTTTCATTTGGTCTGTTTAATATCTTGCAAATATCTGCTGGATGTGATAAAATAATTGGTTCATATTCTGAATATAGAGATACATATGATACTTTGGACGTAGCCTTTAAAAATGAGCTATATAATATGCCTAGAATAAATTCTCTTCTTGATAATTGGTCAAACCAAATTAAAGATGCAGTTTTAGAAGCTAATCAAAAATATGGTGAAAAGGAACCCAGTCTTCAACAATGGATTGATAATATCAATATATTAAAGTTTTCTATCGAACAATCATTAAATTAATCATATGGTTTATAAAAAGTACTTAATTAAATATTCATTTGAATTTATTGTAATTGTGATTGGTATTTCTTTTTCATTTTGGATTGATGAATGGAATAAGAATAAAACAAATAAGGTTCAACATGTAGAAGATTTAAAAGCTGTTTTAAATGATTTGAAAAATGATTCAATTATGTTTGATCGTGTACAATCTTCTTTAGAAGATGGAAAAATTAATACCGATAGACTTTTATCACATATAGAATCATATAATAATGGTCAAATTTCTTATAATAGTTATGCAGATAGTATAATTGATACAGGTTTTTTATATGGATATAGTACTTTCTTTATGACAAGTGCTACTTTTGAATCTTTATTATCAAATGGTAGAATAATTCTATTTCCAGAAAAAATTCATACGGAAATGAATAATTATTATGAAGCTATTTCTAAGAGAATTATTGATAACAACCATATATTAGATAATATTTCTCTAGATTATTATAATAACCATCACCCATTTTCGATGTATTATGCAAATATTACCGGCGGTTACAATAATGATTCAACCTATTTTGAAACAAGAAGTACTAACAATGATCAATTAATAAGATTTAGAAAATATTTTAGAAATAAAGAAATAAAAAAGAAATATAATAGTATAGAATTTTTAATAAATACCTCAAACTTAAGAAATAGAATTCAGGTTTATGATAGGCAAATTAAGTCATTTAGAAATCAAAGAGATTTAATCGCTAGGAGTGTCAGATTATATTTGAATTCAATTAAATAGTCGAATATGAAATTTAAAAAGTACATAATTAAATATTCATTTGAATTTGTTGTTATTGTAATTGGTATTTCATTTTCTTTTTGGATTGATGAATGGAACATGAACAGAACAAATAAAGTTCAACATTTAGAAGACTTAAAAGCCGTATTAAATGACCTAGAGAATGACTCCATTATGTATAGTAATATTCAAAATCAATTAGATGCTGGTAAAACTAAAATAAATATTCTTTTAAAAGACATTGATTTATATGAAACAAACTCAATTGATTATGATGAATTTTCGTCAAGAATTATTAATAAAGGTTTTCTATACAACAACGATACTTTTTTTATGACTGATGCCAGTTTTAAATCTTTGATTTCAAATAGTAGAATTAATTTCTTTCCTGAAGAAATTCATTCATTAATGAATAAATATTATGAATCTGTTTTAAAAAGAGTTAATGACAACAATCATATGGTAGATGATATTACCTTAAAATATTACCATGATTATCATCCGTTTACAATGTATTATGTTAATTCTCTAATTGACATTGGTATGAGCGAAAAAGATGCAAGAGCATCACTGCCATCTCAAATAGATAAAAAATTGAAATCTAAATATAAAAACTACTTCAATAAGCCTGAAATAAAAACAATTTATACTAGTACATTTTTCTTGATTCGAACCTCTAATTTGAAAAATAGAATATATAAATATGACACTCAAATAAATACTTTCAGAAGACAAAGAGATATAATTTCAAATAGAATCAGACTTCACCTAAATGAGATAAAATAATCTTAATTTTTGATTTATTTTTGCAGTTAAATAATTAATTAAAATATTCTAAAAGGGAATCTTTTCATTCCCTTTTTTTTATTTTTGAATAATGAAATATTTAGTTACAGTATTTTCTTCCCTTTTAATGGGCTCTATTTATTGTCAAGAAATATCAGGGACTGTAATTGATAGTTTAAACAATCAACCAATCCCATTTGCGGCTATTACTTCAAATTTTAATAACAATGCAATAACTAATGATGAAGGTAAATTTAAAATTTATAAAGATTCATCATTTACAGTTGAAGATTCTATTTTTATTTCCTCAATTGGCTTCGCTTCAAAAGCTGTCTCATGTGTTGATTTTAAGGGTGGAGAAATAACACTTTCAGTTGAAGCTATAGAGCTTGAATCTGTCGAAGTTAGAAACAGAGAGAAATTAGATGTAAAGGAAATAATTGAAAATGTAAAGAATAATGCTGCAACAAATTTTGATTTTGAATATAAATCAAAAAAAATATTTTGGAGAGAAACTATTATTGGTGAAACAAAAGAAATAGATCTTGAAATCACAAAATCTTCTATTAATGAATTTGATCAACTCTTTATGGATAGTATTGTATCAACCATTCCAAAAAAATCTAATTACTACATAGAAGTCCTTTCTGAATTTAATGGTAACCGTAATAGAGAAAATCAAAGAATTAACGTTGTTAAATCTGCACGTTTACTTAATAAAGAAAATCAAATATCACTTGATTTAATTGAAAATAAAATTCAACCAATTGTTGAACTTCGAATCAAGCCCGATTCATATTTTAAATTTAAATCTGGTATTTTTCCAATTGATATAGAGCTTAATGGAGTTGATTTAAGAAAAGTTGATTCTACAGATGTTTTAAGCATAGAGAAAAAAGATGAAAAGAAATTGGAGGAGAAGAAAGAATTTAATTCAACGAATAGAAACTTTATTAAATACATGTCCAGTTTTATTGATTTAAAAACCAAAAAATTAAATATACATGTATTTAATAAATCTAAATGGTATGACTTTAAGCTCATAGAGCTTTCTTATTTAGGTTATGAACCAGTGTATGTTATTGATTACTTCCCAAATTCTTCCAAAGCAAAGTATAAAGGAAGACTTTATATTCATGCTGATGATTTTGCTCTAATCAGATATGATTATCAAAGCATTAAACCACTCAGAGATTTTAGTCTATTTGGTATTTCATTAAAAGTTCAAAACAGACATGGAATACGAATCTTTAAAAGAAACTCAAATAATAAGTATGATCTCTATTTTAGTGAAAATTATTATGAAAACAGTTTTGGTTTAGATCGTCCTTTAAAAATTATTGAAAAAAATAAAAATGTAAGGGGTAGAAGAAAACAAAATGAATTAAGGATGGATATTTTATTTAGTGGTAGTTCGTCAACTAAAACAGAATATATCGTTTTAAGCAATCAAGAGCTAAACCAAATAGATTATGATTCTTTTAAAGAAGTTCAATCTGATATTCCTTTTGAGTTAAATGAATATGATCCTAATTTTTGGAATGGATATAACATAATTGAACCAAGCCAAATAGTTAAGGATTTTAAGATTGAAAAAAACTAAATTTAGTGAGTTTGTCTGAACGAATTACAAAATATTTTCCACTATGGGTTGTTTCTTGTTCATTAATTTCACTTATAAATCCTAGTATATTCATATGGTTTTCTGGAGATTTAATCACATATGGGTTAGCTGGAATTATGTTAGGAATGGGACTTACCTTAAAAATTAGCGATTTTAGAGAAGTTTTTAAGTCACCATTGTGGATTATAATAGGTCTTATTTTACAATTTACAATTATGCCTCTTTTTGGTTGGTTACTTGGTGTTTTATTTGGGTTACCTACATTTTTTGCTGTAGGATTAATACTAGTTTCTTGTTGTCCGGGAGGTACAGCATCAAATGTAATAGTTTATTTGTCTAAATCTAATGTTGCATTATCGGTTGCAATGACAACCTTTTCAACCATTTTTGCAATTTTTTTGACTCCTTTATTAACTGCTTATTTTTCAGGAGCTTATTTAGAAGTTGACGCTTTGGGTTTATTTTATAGTACCATCAAAGTAGTTTTATTACCGGTTTGCATTGGACTTTTATTGAATCTAACATTACCAAGAGTAACAAAATTCACCAAACCAGTTTCTCCTCCAATAGCTGTTATACTTATTACATTAATAGTGGCAAGTATCATAGGCCAAGGAAAAGAAATAATTTTAAGTTCAGGGTTAGGTTTAATTGCATCAATTATGATATTACATTTATTAGGATTTTTATTTGGATATGTATTTTGTTATGTATTAACTAGAAACAAAATAGTCAGTAAAACAATTTCTGTAGAGGTAGGTATGCAGAATTCTGGACTTGGTGTTGTTTTGGCCAGAGAAAATTTTATCAATCCCGCCACTGCAATTCCATCTGCAATATCAAGTTTAGTGCATTCAATATATGGTAGTATTTTTGTAAGTCTATTTAAAGAAAAGAAAAATGAAAGAAGATTTTGATAAATACATAGAGTTTCACAAGAAGTATGGTGGAACTGGAAAGATATTTAATTTTAAATATTTAGAATATCGTGAGGGGTTTTTGAAGCTTGAAGGAGAATTCACTGCAAATACTTTAAATCCAAATCAAAGTGTTCAAGGAGGTCAAATGACCTCTATGCTTGATGATGTTACTAGCTTACTTTTAATATATGAAACTAAAGGGGCAATGTATCCAAGTTCAACAAACTTACACAGTATTCATCACAGACCACTTTTTCAAGGTAAGGCAATTGCCACAGCTAAAATGATTAAGATGGGTAAAAATATAGCTAATATAAAAGGAGAGTTATTTAGCTCAGATGGAAAACTCATAACAACTCTTATGCATTCGGTTTTTTTAGTAAAACAAAAATTTAATGTTTAATTATAATAGATTTTATAATTTCAAATTATTTTATTCTGGCTTAAAAAGGGTAAGAAATGAGTAATAAACTCCAATATTTTTATTATCAAATTTAGCAGGAATGAATTTTGGTAGTTTTTTGACAACTCTCAATGCTTCCTCTGCAAAAGCTTCTTCACCCTCACTTGTTCGAGCTTTATATTTAGAAATATTACCGAATTTGTCAATATAAATCTGTACATATACGCGACTAATTATTTTCCCGTTTACCTTATCGGGATATTTTATATTAAACTTCATGTAATTATCAATGGACTTATTAAAACACTCTTTTTTGTTATTTGATTTTTCACAACCAGGAAAAATTGGTGATATAAGAAACGGACTGTCAAAGTATATAGGTTTACTTTCAGTTGACTTTTTTCGATATTTTATTTTATTGGGCTTGCGTGAATTTTTAGTTGTTATTTTTATTACACCTGCATTTCCTAATAATCCATATTTTGTTGTTTGTGCTAATGATCTAAGAACTTCAACATCAATAATGTCATCCAATTGAACTGGGGGGTATAAGCTCCACAACGGTACACCTCTTTGGATTGCATCTTCAACGAGTTCATCTGGAATTACATAGATTTGATTATCAACAACAAATGCAGGAATTGTTTTTGAATTATTGATCGATGCCGAGCTTCTTAATCTAATCAATCCTGTTGAGGGATCAGCTATTTGAACCCCGGTAAGTCTTCTTCGAATGCCTTCAATTAGATTAAATGCTTTTGTGTTTATTCCATATTCATTAAGTCCAATTTTTTGCCATTGTAAACTCTGTCTTATCGAATCAATTTGAAAATCATCAAATTCTTTAGGATTAAAAATATATTCATTACCATTACGATTTATAGAAACGGAAATTAATGAATCTTCGATGACGATAACTTCGTCTAAGCTAATTCCTGCAGCGTTTTTAAAATTTTCAATTTCTTTACTGATTAAAATAGTAGTATCTTTTTTTTCTTTCCTTGGTTTTTTTTGAGAAAATGAAAAACTTGAAATTAAAAGACTGATTAATAAAATTTTTTTCAATTATGAGATTTTAATAATTATTATTTTTTTTTATTCCAGGAAAGAACATATTAGTGACCTTTTGGTATTTAATGTATTCTGCACGTTTTTTAATTGAGTAATATTCAGATGGAATTGCTCCTGTATAATATACTAAAGTTTTATACATAAGTCGAGATATGTATAATAAACAAAATAAAAGTGAATAAGCAATCATTTTATGTTCTGTTTCAAAATAATAGCTTAATGATGAAATTGAAGAAATCATAATTGAATTCCATACCATCCATTCTGCAAAATAATTAGGATGACGAGAGTATTTCCATAAACCAACATTACACACTGCTTTTTTTTGGTTATTTAAGTAAGTTTTTTTTATGAACTTTTGTTTTTGAATATCAGCAAAATGTTCAATGATAATAAAAGATATCCATAATATATATCCTAGGATCTCATAAATAGAAATAAATTTATCTGGATTATAAGCTTGTAAAATTGCTGGTATTGCTAAAAATGTGATATTAGAAATACATTGAAGCATTATTTCGTATTGTAATGAGGCATGTTCACTTTTATATCCAAATTTTTTCCATCTTATCCTTTGAAATCTATACCTAGAAAGCTCCTTATCTAGATGTCCTTTTTTATATAGGATTAATGCTCCAATTCCCATTCTGAGTCCAGTTAAGATGTATATACTTGAAATAATAATCTTTTTTAACCAATACCCTTGACCTAGGTAAAATGAAAGCACACCAATGCAAACTAATCCCCAAGGCCATGCAATATCAACATATGACATTCTTTTTGTAATCAATGCAGGTATAGAAACTATAAAAAGAAATAATAAAAATTGAGTGATTAAATTCCAAAATGTAAAAACTCTAAACGTTTGGCTAAAACATAAAACAATAAAGCATGTTATAAAGGGTAAATACCCTCCAAATCTTCTAATAATATTTTTACCTAGTTGATTCATTATTTGTAATAATACATTTAAAAGATCATTATGTTTGTACTAATGAACAAAATTTTTAAAATTTCTTTGATTTCTTCATTAGCAGGATTTCTATTTGGATTTGATACAGTTGTTATCTCTGGAGCAGACAAACAACTTCAGATTCTTTGGAACACATCTGATTTATTTCATGGTACATTTGTTATGTCAATGGCTCTTTGGGGAACTGTTTTTGGAGCGATCTTTGCTAGTTATCCTTGTGATTATTTTGGTCGAAAAAAGACCTTAATTGGAATTGGTGTTTTATATTTAGTTTCTGCCTTAGGATGTGGATTCTCATTAGATCCATACGTTTTTTCTTTTTTTAGGTTTATAGGAGGAATAGGAGTTGGCGCTTCTACTATTGCTGCTCCAACTTATATTTCTGAAATCTCACCTCCTCAAAAAAGAGGACAACTTGTGGCTTTATATCAATTTAATATTGTCTTTGGAATTTTAATTGCTTTTGTTTCCAATTATTTATTGAAAGATTTTGGGGTTGAGCCTTGGAGGTGGATGTTGGGTGTTGAGGCATTTCCTGCTACAATTTACCTTATAGGTATTATTTATGTTCCAAATAGTCCTCGATGGATGCTCTTTAAAAAAAATGATTTAATCAAGGCTCAAAATATTTATAAAGAAATTTATGGAAATCCATTGTCTGATTCTGAAATTCAGGAAATTAAATCTGAACTAGAATCAGTAAATCAAAAGCCTCTATTTTCTAAAACTTATAGATTTTCAATATTATTAGCATTTTTGATTGCTTTTTTTAATCAACTCTCTGGCATTAATGCTTTTTTATATTACTCACCAAGAATCTTTGAAAGTGCAGGACTTCAGGAGAGTGCAGCTTTACTTAGTAGTGTTGGAATTGGATTAACTAATTTGATATTTACTTTATTGGGATTATATCTTATTGACAACATAGGTAGACGGGTTTTGATGATAATCGGATCTTTCGGATATATTGTATCTCTTACTCTAGTTTCAATTGCTTTTTTTCAAAATTGGGACGGTATTAGTATTCCTTTATTTTTATTTATGTTTATTGCTTCTCATGCTATCGGTCAAGGTGCTGTAATATGGGTTTTTATTTCTGAAATTTTTCCTGATATACTTCGAGCTAAAGGGCAATCATTCGGCTGTTCTGTTCATTGGTTATTAGCAGCTTTGATTACATTGTTCATGCCCATTGCTTTATCAGCATTTTCTAATCCTGGTTATGTTTTTATGTTCTTTTCTGGAATGATGGTTCTACAATTGTTCTTTGTCATTTTTATAATGCCTGAAACAAAGGGAATTTCACTAGAAAGACTAAGTATTCTTCTTAAGTCTTAAACACAAAATAGATTATATTTTTATTTATCTAAATTTGTTTGAAACATTAACAATGAAAAAAGTATTACTTATTTGTTTATTATTTGTTTTTTCCTGCTCAAAAGAGGAGCCTAGGGTTTTCACTCTTTTTGTTACCTCAGGTAGTGGAGGAACAGTTAGTACAACTGGTGGAGAGTATGGTGAGGGTAAATCTGTTACAATTACAGCAACGCCATCGGCACAGTATCAATTTGTAAACTGGTCCAACGGATCCACTGAAAACCCTATTACTATAACTTTAATGGCAGATCAATTATTGACTGCTAATTTTACAAAAGTAAAACATAGCCTTACTCTATTAACTGTTGGAGAAGGAACCATTAGTGAAGAATTAATTTCTTCCGGGAGAAGTACAGAGTACACTTCAGGTAGTGTAGTTCAATTAAGAGCTACTCCCAGTGATGAGTGGGTTTTTGTTGGGTGGAGTGGTTCGGTGACAAGTACAGATAACCCAGTATCAATATCGATAGGTGATCCAAAAGAGATAACAGCTACTTTTGAGAAGAAGATGTATCCACTAACGGTAAATACCCAGGGAGAGGGTAGTGTCACAGAGACTGTCATTTCCTCAGGAAAGTCAACTGACTATAATTCAGGTTCTTTAATAGAGCTTAGGGCAGTTCCAGTTCAGGGATGGGTTTTTCATAGTTGGAGTGGAGCCGTGACTGGAATAGAAAATCCTGTTCAATTAACTGTTGATCAAGCAAAAGAAGTAACCGCTGTTTTTTTGAGAGTGACATATCCATTAACAATAAATACTCAAGGAGAGGGTAGTGTAACTCAAACAGAAATTTCTGAAGACAAAATTACAGACTATAATTCAGGTACAATAATCGAACTTAGAGCTGTGCCCAGTCAGGAATGGGTTTTTGTTGGATGGAGTGGTGCAGTAACTGGTACAGAAAATCCTGTTCAAATAACTATTGATCAAGCAAAAGAGATAACAGCTACTTTTGAGAAGAAGATGTATCCACTAACGGTTACTACCCAGGGAGAGGGTAGTGTAACAGAGACTGTTATTTCCTCGGGAAAGTCAACTGACTATAACTCTGGCACTTTATTAGAGCTTATGGCAGTTCCAGTTCAGGGATGGGCTTTTGATAAATGGAGTGGAGCAGTATCCGGTACTGATAATCCTGTTCAATTAACTGTTGATCAAGCAAAAGAGGTAACGGCCACTTTTACAAACATTTATTTAGACTCCAATGGAGTAACAGTCCGATGCCCTAATGCGGAGGTTGGAGATACAAAGGAGATCGACGGAAAGGTTTATGAGGTAGTTGATAATACTGTTTTAAGGGATAAAATAGCAGCAAATGCAGATGTTTCGTGTGTATGTACCTCAAAGGTTACAGACATGAGTGCTGTGAATAATATTCTCGGTAAAAAAAATGAGGGTGCAAGGTCACCTGATATCAAAAATGTAAAAAGAAAAACTGATATAGCACCTAAAGGTGATTCATTCTTTCCTGTAAATAATAAAAATGAGGGTGCAAGGTCAGTAAAAATTAAAGATGTAAAAAGAAGAACTGATAAAACACCCTTAGTTGATTCATTTTTTCCTTCAGATTTCAATCAAGACATTACTAGTTGGGACACCTCAAATGTCACTACAATGCAACAAATGTTTTATGAGAATACGGCTTTTAATCAAGATATTGGAAATTGGAATACTTCAAATGTGACTGATATGGGGGTTATGTTTGCTTATTCATCTTCATTTAACCAAAACATTGGTAATTGGGATACTTCAAATGTGACTGATATGGTTGTGATGTTTTTCTCAGCTACATCTTTTAATGGAGATATCGGTAATTGGGATACGTCAAGTGTTGCTAGTATGTCTCAGATGTTTGCTCTAGCTACTTCTTTTAATCAAAATATTGGTAATTGGGATACTTCAAATGTTAGTAATATGAGTGGTATGTTTTATGGAGCAGAAGCCTTTAATCAGGATATAAATAATTGGAACACCACCAATGTAACCGATATGCATCAAATGTTTGAAGATGCTAAGGCTTTTAATCAAGAAATTGGTGATTGGAATACGTCAAATGTGATTGATATGAATAGTATGTTTTTTGGAGCAGAAGCCTTTAATGGAGATATTGGTAATTGGGATACCTCAAATGTGATTAGTGTTGAGTATATGTTTGCACATGCTAAACTATTTAATCAAGAAATTGGTAATTGGGATACCTCAAGTGTAAGGTCAATGAGAGGTATGTTTTATGATGCTGTTTCCTTTAATCAAAATATTGGAAGTTGGGATACCTCAAATGTAATTTATATGGATGGAATGTTTTACGAAGCAATTATGTTTTTTGGACAAAATATAGGAGACTGGAATACCTCAAATGTTTTAAATATGGATTATATGTTTAATAATGCATTAGATTTTGATAGTGATTTATCCAGATGGTGTGTTGAAAATATTTCCACTGAACCAATTGATTTTTCAGGAAAATCAATGCTTTTAGATCAACATAAACCTGTTTGGGGTAGTTGTCCAATAGATAATTTAGATTTATCAGATAAAATATATTTTGAAAACAATACTTGTAAATGTCCTGAGGCTTCAGTTGGAGATCTTTCAATTATTGATGGAGTATTTTACAGGGCTGTCGATAATATAAGTATTGTTGGTCAAGTATATAATGGAAATTATAAGCTATGTACCACATTAGTCACCGATATGAATAATCTATTTTATCAGAAAGATTTTAATCAAGACATAAGTTTTTGGGACACTTCCAATGTAACTAAGATGAATGGTATGTTTCGTGAATCAACATCTTTTAACCAAGAAATAGGTAATTGGGATACTTCAAATGTGACTGATATGTACGCGATGTTCGCTCTGGCGACATCTTTTAATGAAGATATTGGTAATTGGAACACATCAAATGTGACTAATATGGGGGCTATGTTCGCTCAGGCTACATCTTTTAATCAAGATATTGGTAATTGGAATACTTCAAATGTCACTGATTTAGGAGTTATGTTTTATGGTGCAAGTTCATTTAACCAAGAAATAGGTAATTGGGATGTTTCAAGTGTAACAAACATGGAGAATATGTTTAATTTGGCAAGTAACTTTAATCAAGACATAGGTAATTGGAACACATCAAATGTGATTAATATGAGAGATATGTTCGCTCAGGCGACATCTTTTAATGAAGATATTGGTAATTGGAACACATCAAATGTGACTAATATGGGGAATATGTTCACTCAGGC
>Ga0208130_1000082_pt1 | contig 48093 bp, 34 predicted proteins | sample ETNtaG_31_FD_185771 | JGI IMG/M metagenome (GOLD analysis project Ga0208130, IMG submission 185771) | Marine microbial and viral communities from oxygen minimum zone, Eastern Pacific Ocean - ETNP201310SV78 (SPAdes) (version 2) | ecosystem: Environmental > Aquatic > Marine > Oceanic ... | reverse complement strand
TGATAGTGACGATGATGGTGACCTCTGGGGGGACTCCACAGAGGTAGATTGCTCCACAGATCCACTGGACAATCAATCGGTTCCCGAAGATTACGATGAAGATAGGATTTGTGATTCATTGGATCTAGATGCTGACGGTGATGGCCTCCCTAATGATTGGGAGCAAGCCAGAGGTTTGGATTATCTGGACAGTGAGGACTACATCAGTTGCCATGGAATGAGCGAGTACTGTTTGAGAACTTATGATGATTTTACCTTTGCAGAGGCTCATAATGCCTACTCTACTCCAGAAGATGGGATTTTAGCAGGTATAAACCACCTCACTGGTTTGCAAAGCCAATGGGATGATGGCATAAGAGCGTTCATGCTCGATGTATACCACTCACAATGGAGTAATGAGTCTGAACAAGACATAGTTTTCTGTCATAACATAGGGATATTCGATATGCATCCCTGCCAATTCGGATCGGCTGATGCATTCGTTTGGTTGGATAACCTAACCTCTCTGCAAGGAAACACCACAGGCGATATTGTCACTCTACTTTTTGAGAATTACGTTCCGGGAAATCATCTAGAATACCTCCTGTCTGAATCCGGCATTTTGCAAAGGACCTATTTCCATGAAATTGGCACTGAATGGCCATCAATGGGCGATATGATTCTGTCTGGGAAAAACATAGTAATTTTCGTGCAGTATGGATATGGCGACGAGTATCCGGAACTAATGTCGGCATGGACGCATACTTGGGATACTCCGTACGGAGAATCTGAACCAGAGGAGATGAGTTGTGAATTAGGTAGAGGAGATCTGAATCAGCCTGTATGGCATATGAACAACTGGTTGAACACTATGTCAAGGGCTGATCCAACGAAGGCTACAATAGTAAATGAATATCAAACATTACTTGAAAGGGCTTTGTTGTGCTGGGAAACCGTAGGTAATAGGCCGACTTTCATTGGTGTTGATTATTGGGAGCAAGGGGAGGTGACTAATGTGACAATTACACTCAACAAAATGTCAGATTGGTCTGATGAAATACCACCTCATCCAGCCTCTGTTACCTGATTGGGGAGCAATATGGAAATTCTTCATCCCAAGGTCCAGGGCCTTATTGATAGTAGGAATTGGAGGCTTTCTTCGATACAGAGTTCATCGATGGAGGATCTAGTGTCTGGACTCGACAGGGTTCTGGTGTCACCTACTGGGAGTGGAAAAACAGAGGCTGCGATCCTACCTTTGGCATCTAGGTTTCTTACAGAGGGGTGGGATGGACTATCCATTCTCTACATTACCCCCCTGAGGGCTTTGAACAGGGACATTGACAGGAGGCTAGCTGAAATGCTAGAGCCATTAGGCATTACCGTAGGACTGAGACATGGAGATACTACACAGAAAGAGAGGACTAGGCAGTCTAAGAATCCACCAAATCTACTAGTTACAACTCCAGAGACTGCTCAAATAATGCTTCTTGGAAGTAGATTGAGGAGGCATTTGTCTGGATTAAACGCAGTGATACTAGATGAAGTGCATGATCTAGCTTCATCCGAGAGAGGCGCTCAACTATTGGTCGCTCTTGAAAGAATCAATGAGTATTGTCCAGATAGTTTTCAGAGAATTGGACTCTCTGCGACAGTTGGGAATCCTGACGAGACTGCTAAATGGCTGTCAAAGGAAGCTATAGCAATTATCGGACCTTCGCCAAGAACAACTGAGGTACTGGTTCACAGAGAAGTGCCCAATCCTTCGGATGAAGCTGAATCAATTATTTGGTCGAGCTCGCCACATTCAGTTGCCGCGCATAGAAGACTAGCTAAATCTCTCTCTGAAGACTATCCTGCGTTGGTTTTCGTGAACTCGCGCAATGCAGCAGAATCGGTTTCTCAGCGCCTAAGGGGGATTGATCCGGATTTGAAATTGGGCGTCCATCATGGAAGTCTAGCCGCCGAGACTAGGATGGAAATGGAGGAAAGCCTGAGAAACGGAATTTTGAATGCTATAGTTTGTACTAGTAGTCTCGAGCTCGGTATAGACATTGGTTCAATTAAGAGAGTCCACCAAATACAGAGCCCTAGAGCTGTTGATCGACTTCTCCAAAGAATGGGGAGAGCGGAGCATAATATCGGTGGAACAGGAAGGGGGGAATTACTAGCTTGGGAAACTGACGAAGTCGCTGAAGGAGCAGTAATTGCTAGAAAGGCCATGTCCGGAGAAATAGAAGGTGTTGAATGGAGAAACAATCCGGGAATAGTTGCCGCAAATCAGTTTATGCAGATGTCAATCGAGAGAGGAGTAGTTCCGATTTGCTTGGCAACAGAAATTATAGCAAGATGCTCAATATTCAAGAAATGGAGTAGGGCAGATACTGTCTCTCTACTGAAAGTACTTAGTGACAGGTGGATGATAAATTTCGTAGAGTCGCCGAGTGATTCTGACGTTACTTCATGGCCACGTAAGCTTTGGTCTGAATTGGTGAAAATTACCGAAGGTGATGCTCCTCTGGAGAGGCCGGGGTGGGATGAAGAAATTGATGATACTAAGAAAGAACGATGGAGGAGGCAGCTTGTATCGGGCCTCCCAGAGGCTCTGAAGAAGGGATGGTTCTCACCTTCATCCAGACTCGGTAAAAATCGAGTTGACCATATCTCGATGATTCCCGATGAGTTATCTTACAGAGTTAGAGACGCGGTGGGAAGGGGCGTCTTAGGTTCTGTGGACGAGGCTTTCGTCTTGTCCCTAGGGGGAGAAGACGAGGGCGGTGGAAAGAGAAGTAGGACTTTCGTGATGGCTGGAAGAACCTGGCAAATTGTCGATGCAGATCCAGATCAAGAGGAGATTCTGGTTATCCCAATCAATGATTCTGGTGAAGTGCCTGTATGGTCAGGAGAGTTGCCACCTGTTCCGATTGAAGTCGCCATGGAAGTCGGGATGCTGAGAAGATCGATTGCTGTAGCCATAGGTGCTTCCAATGGTGAAGCTCGGGAACTTGGTGAATACCCCCTATCCGATGAGGCGCGCAATCACCTCATCAGTACTGTGACAGAACATTACGATTCATCAGGAATAATTCCAGATGAGAATACCGTAACAGTTTCAGAAGGTGATGGAGCAATAATTGTGAATACTTGCAGGGGCTCTAGAGTGAACGAAACACTTGGCCATCTCCTACAAGCTATGGGATCTTTGAAGGATGGAAAGATGGGCAGGTCAACAATTGATCCATATAGAATCTCCCTCCAAGTCCCATCACTATCCGCGGACGATGTTGTAAACCTTCTCAAAGAAACACCAGCCTCATCGATTCCTTCGATAATGTGGATGACCATCCCCAATGGCAGAGCAATTAGATGGAGGGTGGTCCAAGTTGCTAGGAAGATGGGGATTCTACAGAAGGGCACCGATCCAAGGAAGGTTAATCTCGAGGGTTTAATGCAAAGATACAGGGGGACTCCGGTCATCGAGGAGTCTCTCGAGAAGCTCTTCCACGAGAGGATGGATATCGATGGAACTCAGGATCTTTTTCGACAAATATCCAATGGCGAGGTAGAAGTTCATCGAACCGCACCAGGGAGGCTTGGAAGGTCTCCGAGAGCAGAGATGGACTTGTTGCTTCCAGCATGGAGCGATATCGAGATTAGAGAGAGGCTAGAGACTCGTTTACTCAATGAGAGGGCAATTCTGATTTGTCTTAATTGTGAAGGCAAAACTAGGAGGAGAGTCGCGAGGATGGAACAGATCTCGCCTTGTTCAACCTGTGGAGGAACCATGCAGGCCTGTGCACCAGAAAGATTGGAAAAAATCCTACTAGATAGGATACGAAGTTCTGATGTGAAGACTAAAGGTAAGGTCCAGAGGAATGCCGAGCTTGTCAGAACGCATGGTCAAGATGCGATTTTGTGCCTGATGGGCAGAGGGGTCGGGGAGGAGACAGCAACTAGAATTTTGAGAGGGCCTCCTGGAGATAGGGTCAGATTACTACGATCCATTCATAACTCGGAGTTGCAATATGCTAGGACTCGTCCATTCTGGCGCTAGAAAGCCCTATTTCTTGTATGCCTTCCGAGGGGTGTGCTTGTCGGACTAACTGGCCGTAACGCTTCAGGTAAAACCACTGTGGTCAATTGGTTTTCTTCGAAGGGAGTGAAGACTACTTCGTGCTCAGATTCCATCAGGTCTTGGCTCTCGGAGCAGGGAATCCAAGAGAGTAGGGACACACTGATTGAGGGAGGGAGGGAGCTTCGCAGAAGAGGAGGAGCGGGCATTCTTGCGGAAATGCTGCTAGAGTCCTTGGGCGGCGAAGATGCCGTGATTGATTCAATTAGAACTCCTGGTGAAGTAGAGGCACTCAGAGAGAGGAGTGATTTTATTCTAATTGAGATAAGAGCTGGTGTTGATTCTAGATGGAAGAGATCACAAGATAGAGGGAGAATAGGTGACCCCACCGAGAAGGCGAAATTTCTTGCACAGGAGAAGACTGAGGAAGTAGCTGTGGATGATGCTGGACAAGCCCTAAACGCTACTGCGGCCATGTGCGATATGGTTATCATTAACGAAGGAGGAATCGAGGACTTGTATTCTGATTTGGAAGACCTATGGCCGACACTCACTAAACTTGCCTGACGCTTACCTTAGCTTCGGACATCATTGACATGGCAATCGCGAAGTCATCCTGCCACCTGTCTGGTATGTCCAACTCCTTTGGAAAAACTACTTCCTCAATACCTGCTTGAATTAGAGACCTAGTACATCTAGAACAGGGTGGCCAAGTTACATAGGCAGTATTGCCCTTTAGGGAGACTCCGACTCTCGCGGCATGCATAATTGCATTCTCCTCTGCATGACAGATTAGCGGGTACTTCTGAGCCCTGTCTGAAAGTCTTCCATCGTCATCCTCTATTCCTCTTGGGAAACCATTGAATCCAGTTGACCTGATCTCTCTATCTTCGCCCACCACTACACATCCAACCTTCGTTGAAGGGTCCTTACTCCACAGTGAGATGTGTTTTGCTAACTCCAAGAATCTCTTATCCCACTTGTCACTCATTTCGTCACCTCTATCTTCCACTTGGGGGGTCGTTATCTCTGTTGGCCTCGGTCCTGTTCTCGTCGTAACCTTCCCAGAGTTCTGGATTATTATAGCAATCGGGATCATCCTGATCAGCTTGCCCTCCATTGTCGTTGTCAATCCCGTCGCCGCAATTTCCTGATTTGTCGGATACAGGATTGAGAATACTCTCTCCTGCTTCGGTAGTCAAGAGAGCCAGCAATACCCCTGAGAGGACTATTACTAGGGAGATCAAAATAACCTTGGAAGCAGTATCCCTGGATTCCACTACTACTTTTATTTCCGGCTTGGACTCACTCTTACCTGACATCGATGGGTTACGAGGAGAGGTCATCGTACTTGGCTTCTTAGTGGATTGTCATTACTTTTCTAGTATCCATGCCTCTATCGGTTGCTACTTTAGAAATAATTTCGCCCATTAGGTATATGCTTCCAGTTACTAGTAACGTACCACTGCCCTGAAGTGCTAACTTCAAGCTCTCCCCTAGTGCTAATGAGGGGTCTGCTATCGGAATAGCGAGCTTGATCGAGGGGCATTCAGAAAGAATGGTCTCAATCAAGACCTCGGGGGAGACAGAAGGCTTCCTTCCTGACTTAACCTGTGTGATGATTACCTTTGGTGGCGTTTCTCTTTCGACTATCGCTCTTGAGAGGGCCTTCATAGTTTCTTGAATCTCATCCTTCTCAATCATAGCCATCAGAATTACTTCGATATTTGGCGTTTCTCTGATATCATTCTCCATGCTCTCCGGATTATGGGCGGCACTGAACTTCAAATCAACACCCTCGAACCATGAGGACCCAAATCCGGGAGACCGACCGGGCCATACACAATCCAAGGGATCATTTTTCCAGCCAAAGTAATCAGAAACCATTGAGACAATTTGCGAGTATGCATTCCATTTACTGAGATCGCTTCGCAAGGTGACCCATCGGAGATCGTTTCCAGCCTTCCCTTCTATTATTCTCTGAACTTCTGGCCTTTCTGGCATAATTGATATCAATGGAAATCCAGGCCTATGGATGGCTGCCTTCTCTCTCGCGATTTCTTCGATTGTCCCCCCCAAATATTCAGAGTGGTCCATTGAGATGGTAGTCAGTATGGCCATGTCTGCCTCAACAAGTCTTGTCGCGTCCATTCGTCCTCCCATTCCTGTCTCGATAATCGCTCTTTCGACTCCAAAATCACTGAAAATGACCATTGAGGCAAGAAAGGTGGTCTCGAAGTAAGTGGGGGAAATGGGAGGGTTCTGCTCCGAGGCCGCCATGACTTTGGCCAGTGCCTCGTCAAAATGTAGTGGGTGGATTGGTTCTCCATCGATCCTAATCCTTTCTTCGACCATCACAAGATGTGGAGATGTGAATAATCCTGTCTTGGCCCCATTGGCAGTAGACGCTGCGGATAACTGGGCGCAAAGAGACCCCTTTCCATTCGTTCCTGCTACATGTATTGAGGGAAATGATAACTGTGGATTCCCCAGTCTAGAGAGGATTTCAATTGTATTTTCCAGTCCTAGCTTGATACCCATATTTGTCCTGTCCTCGAACCAAGTGCGGCTAGACATAGGATAATTCCTGCGCTGTTAAGCAGTAGGCGCGAACGGGTCAAGGTGATATGGCCCTTGAACTTCGTGCAAGCATGACCGAGGGGGGCGGAGGTGTTGTGCTAGCCGCAATGAGGGAGCAATGGGCCTCTATGACAGGAATGGCGTGCATGTTTGTATCCACTATCCTCATCGGCCTAAGCATTCAACCGATATACAACGTTCCCGAGGCTAGGGCTTTCGGAGAGGAGGGGGCTAGCACAGCTAGTTTCGTGTTGTTCGAACTGATCATGATTGGCGTATTCACCGTTGCGATAATTTGGTTGGCGAGAAGAAACTTTGACCTTATGATCACACTTATTGTTTATTTCGCCCTTTCCATGAGTTTATTCTACGCAATCCAACCTTACATCGCCTTGCCTTTCTGGTTAGTTGGTTGGGAGTGGATGTTGGGTCTGAATGTAGCTCTGATTTCAGTGGCACTCAGTTTAGGCTTGATGATACTTCTGTACCGTTTCCCAGAGTGGTATGTCGTAAATGGAGTAGGTGTCCTAGTTGGAGCTGGAGTCGTCACACTCATAGGCGTGTCTTTCGTTCCAGTATTGATAATTGGATTCATGGTTGCAGCGGCTATTTACGACCACTGGGCTGTCAATGGGAGCAAGCACATGCTAGAACTGGCTGACACTATGATTGGACTGAAGCTTCCAGTCCTCCTCGTGGCCCCCAAGAGTGCTAATTACTCATTCATCGATGAAGAGGACAGTGTCATGGGTGAAGACAGGGGCGAAACGAGAGATCAGATAGACTGGGACGATCCGGTGCCTCATCTAGAGAATGTAAAGGTGAAGAAGGAGGGCAGAGATGCCCTTTTTATGGGCCTAGGAGATGTTATATTCCCAGGAATGCTAGTCATATCATCGGTCTCATTCCTACCTCAAACCGGAGGAGAAGTCACTTATTTCAGCGCTTTTGGAGTCATGTATGCCGATCCTTTGATTGTGGCATTGGGCACCTTGTTTGGTGGACTGTTAGGATATTTCGCACTAATGACACAAGTAGCTATGGGTAAGCCACAGGCGGGCCTTCCATTGTTGAATGGGGGCTCCATTCTAGGATACCTAGTATCCGGATATTTCGCCCTCGGAATAGGAAATCTTTGGCAAGACATCACGTTCTTCTGATGATTTCTCCCGATTCCTTGAAAGTCGATAGTGATGTGGAGGAGTCGATAATTGTGCTAGACATTACCATGTTCCGTGAAAATGCGGACCTCATTAGGGCTGATCACGATAGGAGAGGGATTCCTCACGACTCGATAGATGAAATAATCAGACTTGATGAGGAATGGCGAAAATCACAGTATGATGCTGATCAGATAAGAAGAGAGAGGAACGTAGCTGCGAAGGGCATTGCAGAAGCGAAGAAGTCTGGTGATTCTGTCAGAGCGGAGGAGATTCTGTCGGAAGTAGCCGATCTGGGAGAGCGAATCGCAGAACTAGGCGCAATAGCCGATGAGTGTCTCCGAGAGAGGGATAGTCTGAGAATGAAGGTTCCAAACATCCTACATCCAGATGTACCGATTGGAGAAGACGATCAGAAGAATACGCTCCATAGCCTCCATGGGGACAAGCCGAGTCTTGATTTCGAACCTAGGAACCATAACGACATGATTGAGATGAACGGCTGGGTTGACCAGGCGAGAGGCGCGAAAGTCGCAGGTAGTAGATTCTACTTCATGCAAGGAGATCTAGCTCGAATGGAAATGGCTCTGCAACAATACTCTGCTGATTTCTTGATAGAAAGGGGCTACACCCTAGTACAGCCTCCTTTGATGATGAACAGGGAGGCATATGAAGGAGTGACCGATCTATCTGACTTCGAGACGGTAATGTATGGAATCGAGCCAGATAGCTACTACCTTATTGCTACTAGCGAACATCCTCTAACAGCAATGAGGATGGATGAAGTGATTGAGCCAAATGAGCTCCCTATCAAACTCGTTGGAGTTTCTCCGTGCTTTCGAAGGGAGGTGGGTGCCCATGGACTATCAGATAGGGGAATCTGGAGGGTTCATCAATTCACGAAGGTCGAGCAGATAGTTATCTGCCATCCAGATGATTCGTGGGGCCATCATGAGGAGTTGCTGCAGAATGCTGTAGATCTCTGGGACAGCCTAGGCTTGCATTACAGGGTGGTGAATATCTGTACAGGAGACATGGGGACTGTCGCTGCGAAGAAATACGACCTTGAGGCTTGGTTGCCGGGTGCCGGTTCCTACAAGGAGGTTGTTTCGTGCTCCAACTGCACCGACTATCAGGCTAACAGACTCAAGATTAGATTTAGAACGAATGAGGGGAATGAATCTGTCCATACACTGAATTCCACAGCGGTGGCAACGAGTAGGGCATTGGTCGCCATAATGGAGCAGAACCAATTAGAGGACGGCAGAGTCTCGGTTCCTGAAGTCCTGAGGCCTTACATGGGTGGGCAAGAAATATTGGAAAAACTCAGCAGTCTATGAGTACTTGGAAATCATACAATGTCACTGGATGATGAGATATAATACATTAGGATCTGAGCGAGATTGAGATCTCAATCCATTTAGAGGTGGGGGTGTTACTGCCTTCCGCTGTACTCTCTAGAGGAACTAGAACATTTGCCTCTGGGAAGTATGAGCATAGATTACCTCTAGGTATGTCATAGGGAACTACCTTCCACCTCTCTGAGCATATCTTCCTCTCTCCCCAATGACTTGTCAGATCTACTTCCTGACCTGCTGAAGCCCCGATATCTCTCATGTCATCTTTGTTCATCATGACTACTCTCCTAGCGTTGTAAATACCCCTGTACCTGTCATCCATACCATAGATCGTGGTATTGTACTGGTCGTGACTCCTAACTGTCATCAGAATGAACCTTCCATCTTCTAACGACCTTTCTGGGAGATCGTGACAGAAGAAATGGGCCTTTCCGGAAGAGGTGTTCCAACTTGGCCCATCCCTAGGACCATTTGGGAGGTAGAATCCACCTTTGGAACGCACCCTGGTGTTGTAGTCCTCAAATCCTGGTATGCATCTGGAGATCAGGTATCTGGTATTCTCATGGTCGTGATAAATATTCCAGTCAAGAGGCCCATCTGGATACAGCTTTTTCCCGATTCTGCAGATAATCTCGGGCTCTGAAAGCAGGCTCTTTGAGGCTGGTTCCAAGGACCCTCTGCTTGAGTGGACCAATCCCATAGAATTCTCCACGGTTACGAAACCAGCTGGATCTTTCTCGGTTCTCCCGAGACAGGGGAGGATGAGAGCTTCTTTGCCTGTTATCAAATGTGACCTGTTGAGTTTGGTCGATATTTGTACTGTCAGATCTATCTTGGAAATCGCCTCGGCAACTCTCTCTGTGTCTGACATTGCTGAAACTAAGTTTCCACCAAGGGCCATGAATGTCCTAACCTTTCCTTGTAATGCGGCCTGGATGAATTCAACAACATCATACCCTCTTTTCCTGGGCATATTGATTCCAGTCTCTTTCTCGCAGGAATCAAGAAAACCCTCACTTGGGTGATGGTTAATTCCAACGGTTCTATCACCTTGGACGTTGGAGTGCCCTCTGACGGGGCATGCTCCAGCTCCTGGCTTACCGAAGTGCCCTCCAGCGAGAAGGAGATTTGTTATCTCCTGGATTATAGCTACGCTATTCTCATGCTGAGTAAGGCCCATTGCCCAACAAACGATCAGCCTCTCTGATTTGGCAATGGCCGTTCCAACATTCTCTATTCTCTTTCGAGAAACCCCCGACTGTATCAGAATATCATCCCAGCTCACAGAGTCTATGTGCCTCTCCCACTCTTCGAATCCCAAGGTATTTTTCGAAATGAAGTCCGAATCTATCGCCCCCAGGGACAGCATTGTCTTGGCGAATCCCTGTAGCAGGGCGGCATCTCCACCGATTCTTACAGGTAGGTGTTCGTCCGCAATCTGGGCACCTCTGCCAATTATGTGCAACGGCTTTTGGGGATGCTTGAATCTCTTCATTGCCGTCTCCTCAAGTGGATTGATACTAACGACAGAGCCCCCGTTCTCCTTGCATGCGGCTAGTGCGGTTAGCATCCTTGGATGGTTAGTTCCGGGATTCTGGCCTATTACCAATATCAGGTCCGCTTCTTCGAAGCAAGACAGCTTTACTGTTCCCTTGCCTATCCCTATAGAACCAGATAGTGCGACACCACTAGACTCGTGACACATGTTGCTGCAATCGGGAAGATTGTTTGTACCGATCTGTCTAGCTAGAGTCCCCCAAAGGAATGCAGCCTCATTTGAGGCCCTTCCACTGGTGTAGAATACGTTATCATCTGGATTCTCGGACTTACTAATCGATGATGCGATAATTTGGAATGCACTCTCCCAATCTATTTCTTCATAGTGTTCAGAACCATCTCTCAGGAACAATGGATTTGTGATCCTTCCCATCTTATCCAATTCCATGTCAGTGAGTTTCGACAGCTCGTTAACAGAGAGTTCTCTGAGATCATCTGGAGTCACTCTCTTCCTAGTGGCCTCAGTAGCGAATGCCTTGGCGCCATTCTCACAGAACTCGAAACTGCTTCTGTGATCGTCTGGATCAGGCCAAGCACACCCTGGACAGTCATATCCGTCAAATCTATTCACAGTCAGCATCGACTGTAATGTTCTTTTGATACCGGCTTCCTGTAAGCCAATGGAAAATGACTTCTGAACTCCCACAATCCCTGCTGCGGTATTCTTTGGCTTTCCGATTCGGAGCCTCTCCTCTTTTATCGGAGGTTGGGCACTAGGGTTACGGGGCACGCTATCACGTTCCTGTGGTAGTTCAAATCGGTTGGCATCATGCTGAGTTGGTATTCTTGATTTCCGTATCTTTTATCATGTTCCGTCTAATCAGGAGTAATGCGACCAAAGTAGCGAAAGAAATTGCCAAAATTGGGAATAATAACGCGATTATGGTCAAGGCAACACTGGCTATATTCTCACCGGTAGCTACCACGGGATTGGCGGTTCCAAGGGTGAGGGTAGAGCTGATTCCCCTTGCCGCGACTGTCGCTGTCTGAATTGTAGCTGACATTCCTCCACCAGCGATTATTGCTACTGCCCACTGAATTATTGGCTCACTCCCTTCGAGAGAAATTGCGGTCATTCCAACTCCGGAAATCACTGCTGCTGGTGTGGCAATGGTATCTAGGAGATTATCTATGAAGGGGACATAGTAAGCAGCAAATTCAGCAAGCATTGCTATTCCCAATAGGATGATCGCTGGGGTGGAGGTGAAGAATTCGAACTGAGTCCCGATTAGTTCGATATCGACTATTCCTGATCTCACTGCAAGTGCCATTAGAAATGGAGGAAGGAAAACACGGAATCCAGAGGCTGCAGCTAGACTGACTCCCATGAATGCAGCGATAACCAGGGTGAAGCCTTCCATGATGCTTCGATAAGGCCGACTCGTATTAATGCAGACCCGAAATTAGTTCCGAACACGGGTTTGCTAATCTCCCAACTCAACGAGTGTTGCACCCATATCGACTCTGTCTCCCTGATTGAAATTGATGGAAGTGACCTCTCCGGATTTTGGAGCTAGTATTCTGTGTTCCATCTTCATTGCTTCCATGGTCATCAGAGGTTGTCCTTCTCTGACTCTCTGTCCTTCTTTCACCATGACCTCTAGAATGGTCCCAGGCATAGGGGCAGAAAGTCCGCCCGCGGATCTATCCGAGGATTTGCTTCCCTTCTCTACCTCGTTGACGGTATATACCTCGCCCTCCAAGTGAATCCACCATTTGTCCCCAATTTTTGCCACATGAGCAAATCTTGTTCCTCTATCGGTCTCCAGAATGATTCTGGAGTCGTCCCCTGCCTTAGAAATTCTAATCTCCGAAACATCATTTATGATTCCATTGATCGAAACTGAAGTGGTTGTAACCATCCCCTCTCTTTCAGTCAGATCTACTGAGAATTTTTCATCTGAATCAGGAATTTCCCACTCCATATCAATCACCTATGGGAATCTCCTCGACAGTGTCCTGAATGGGTCACCGGGATGGCCCGAATGATCATCCAAATCCGTGTATGAAACCGAATTCATGGACCTATCTAGACCTAGCCTCTTAGCTGAAGCTGCAATAGAGACGAGGGTTTTCGGATCGGAGTACTCTGGGTCGAATTCTGTAATTGGCGTACTATCCAAGAAGTCTGTTGTTATGCTTCCTGATTTGAAGGACTGATGCAACAGTGCGTTTCTCAGGAATCCTATATTGGTAGTAACTCCAAGGGCGACGAAGGAGGATAGGGCATTGTCCATCCTTCTTATCGCAGATATCCTATCTGGTGCATGAACAATCAGTTTAGCCAACATTGGATCGAAGTCGACTGTTACCTCGTCCCCTTCCCTGACTCCTGAGTCCACCCTGATGCCAGGTCCGGTTGGAGGCCTCCAGATTCCTAGATTACCAATTGACGGTAGGAAACCGGACTTTGCATCCTCTGCATATATCCTAGCTTCAATGGAATGGCCGTTTATGCCGATTGAATCCTGAGAAATTCCAAGTTGCATCCCTGAGGCGATCTCGAGTTGTTTTTGGACCAAGTCAATTCCAGTAATCATCTCTGTTACTGGATGCTCGACCTGCAGTCTTGTGTTCATCTCCAAGAAATAATACTGCCCGTTTGGGGAGAGCAGCAACTCCACAGTTCCGGCTCCGACATAATCAACAGCCATTGCAGCTAGAACTGCTGATTCGCCCATAGATCTCCTAAGATCATCTGAAACAGCAGACGATGGTGCTTCTTCGATGACCTTCTGATGCCTCCTTTGTAGAGAGCAGTCCCTCTCATTGAGATGAATGCAGTTTCCATGTTTATCCGCTAGAACTTGAATCTCGATGTGTCTCGCTCCAGTGAGGAGCCTCTCGACATACACAGTCCCATCGCCGAATGCAGCGGATGCCTCCCTTGCTGCGGCTTCGTACTCTGTCCTGAGCATTTTTGGTTCGCGGACAACCCTCATTCCTTTCCCGCCCCCTCCAGCACTGGCTTTCAGGAGCAGGGGGTAGCCAACTCTGGCCGCCACGGAAGCCAATGCGCCCATGTGATCGCTCCCCTCTGGAATAGCTATTTCATCGCCTGGTATCACAGGCACTCCTGACTCTATCATCCTAGATCTAGCTGATATTTTGTCACCCATTGTCTCTATGGCCTCTGGCGATGGGCCGATCCATACGATTCCTGCATTGACAACTGCTCGAGCAAAATCTGCTCTCTCTGAAAGGAATCCGTATCCGGGATGAATGGCCTGGGCGCCGGATGTTCTTGCAGCCTGTATGATAGCCTCAGAACTGAGATAGTTTTCTACTAAGGAATCACCGGGAAGATACACTGCTTCGTCTGCAATTTCTAAATGGAGCGCGTTTCTATCTGGATCTGAATATACTGCGATTGCTCTGAGACCTGCTTCCTGGACCGCTTTGATTATCCTAACTGCGATCTCCCCCCTGTTAGCAACAAGCACTGAGGAGAATGGTGTTGATGCTTCCTTCATCCACTCAGGAAACATGACAAACACTCTCAACTTATTTTGGGGACCATTCGGGAGGTCTTCTCTCCAAGAACGCAGAGAGTCCCTCTTGGCCTTCTTGCGACTCTCTCATTTCACTTGTCTTCTCAAGTGTCCAAATCCTTAATTCCTCATCAGTTCCAGTCCACATGTCAAACTGAAGTGCGAGTTTCTTCGATTCATATACAGCCATCGGACCTGTGGTCAGAACTGTATCAATCATATTTTTTGTAGTCTCGACAAAATGCTCCTTATCATCTACCAAATCATTGACCCATCCAATTCTCAACGCCTCCTCGGAGTCAACTCTACTTGCAAGCATGGAGAGTCTTCTGAATTGTGAGCTTCCTATTTTCCTGTAAACATACGGCCCAATAACAGCTGGAAGAATACCGAGTTTTCCCTCAGATAGAGCGATTCTGGTCCTTGGTTCCCCTATTACATGGTCGGCACATGAGACGAGTCCTGCCCCTCCTCCAAGAGCGACTCCCTGAACACAGCATATTGTGAAGCACGGGTGTGACCAAAGTGTGTTAAACAGTGAGTCTAGTCTTTTCGAATCCCTCCTGTTCTCTTCTGGGGATGCGGCACCAGCATCCCTCATCATGTTGACATCGGCACCGGCACAGAAGTGCTTTCCTTCCGATTTAAGGACGATGACCCTAAGGAAGGGGTTACCATCCTCGTCCATTAACGATTTATTGATGGCCGCAGATCTTGATGATGTCCAATTGAGTATTTCCACTAACTCGGTAATCAATTGAGCATTTAGAGCGTTAAAGACTTCACTACGAGATAGAGTGACTGTAGCTACTGAGGCTTCTACATTGAGGCGGCAGAGTTCGGTATTTGGAAGATGATCAGTCATTCGATTTTGCATGATTTCACATCCTGAATACTCCGTACTTGTTATCTGGAAGATCGGCGTTTAGTGATGATGATATACACAGTCCCAGGACGTCCCTAGTGTCCCTAGGATCAATTACTCCATCATCCCATAGTCTGGCAGTGGAATAGTATGGATTACTCTCTCTCTCATACTTCTCCCTGATCGCATCAGGATCGGCATTTCCTACTGTGGACAAAACACTGGCTGCTTGCTCCCCGCCCATTACAGAAATCCTGGCATTTGGCCACATGAAAAGGAACCTCGGGTCGTACGCTCTACCGCACATCCCATAGTTCCCTGCTCCATGAGACCCTCCGATGATGACTGTAAACTTTGGAACTGGTACGCAGGAGACAGCAGTGACTAGCTTAGCCCCATCTTTGGCTATCCCTCCTGCTTCGGCATCCCTTCCAACCATGAATCCCATGATGTTCTGAAGGAAGATCAGGGGGATTCCTCTCTGACCACACAATTCTACGAAGTGTGCACCCTTTAGTGATGACTCTGAAAACAAAATTCCGTTGTTCGCAACTATGCCCACTGGATATCCGTGAATCCTTGCAAAACCGCAAACCAGAGATGTCCCATACCTCTTCTTGAATTCATGGAATCTGCTTCCATCGACAATTCTAGAGATCACCTCTCTGACATCATATGGCGTCCTATTGTCACTGGGGATGATTCCAAGTAACTCCTCTGGATCATGATATGGATCTTCTGGAGCCTCAGTATCCAGTCTAATTTTCTTCCCGACATTGAGATTCTCAACTATGTCCCTGACTGTCTGCAAGGCCTCCTTCTCGTCCTCTGCGAAGTGATCAGCCACACCTGATTCACGGGTATGTAGATCTGCTCCACCTAGATTCTCGGCACTAACCTCCTCACCTGTAGCCGCCTTTACCAGTGGCGGACCTGCAAGAAAAATCGTTCCGTTTCCTTTGACTATTATTGACTCATCACTCATTGCAGGGATATATGCTCCTCCTGCCGTGCATGAGCCAAGGACAGCGGCGACTTGTGGTATTCCTTTGCTTGACAGGATGGCCTGATTCCTGAAGATTCTACCGAAATGTCCCTTGTCTGGAAAGACTTGGTCTTGTAGAGGGAGGAAGGCCCCTCCAGAGTCTACTAGATAGATACAAGGAAGATTGTTTGACTCGGCTATTTCCTGTGCCCTAATATGTTTCTTGACAGTCATTGGATAGTATGACCCTCCCTTCACCGTAGCATCATTGGCTACGAAAACACATTCCTTTCCATGTACGACACCTATCCCAGTAACTATTCCCGCCGAATGAGCTCTGCCATCATACATTTCGTACGCTGCCAGAGTGGAGAGTTCGATGAATGGAGTTCCCGGATCACAAATTTCTGAGATTCTATCTCTAGGCATCCCCTTTCCTCTGGCCTCATGCCTCTCGACATATTTTCCTCCTCCTCCCATCCTAGCGGTATCCACCCTCTCTCTGAGTTCATCGATTAAGCTTGAATTATGGCTCTTCCTGGAAGAGTAGTCCTCGGCCGATTTGTCGATTCTCGTTGGCAGCCTATCCATGAGTATCATATCCGTGATGATGTTTGAGCCTTCAATTGAATGGGAAGCTTTCCTCCATTTATCTGTTTACTGGCCAATAACCAGTCTTGCTACTCCCCTCAGACCTGGAGCCATCCCAACTACCAAGATCATTAGTCCGACTAGTAATCTTAGATGCTTCTGCTTGTGCTCGAAGTTAGCGAATGCGAAGAACCACCAAATTACCACGCCAAGTCCCGCCTTAACTAATGTAAATCCGAATGTATTACCAAACTCTTCGATAATTCTTGCCGAGAGAAGGTGCTTCTCCTCGTACCCAAAGAAGTCTATTCCTATCCATGTCGCAATACCGTCCATTACCTGCCCGGATACTGCCAGAAATACAACTGGATATGCCAATACTGCTTTCTTCCTGTTTTCCTCGATAAATTGTTTGTCCTCGGAATCTAAATTCTGATATTCTAATTCTGACATCCCCTCTGGGAGTATTCCTGCCACAAATCCCCTTTCCGACAGTTTACTTGCAGACTCTATTCCATAAACAAACATAAGATAACAAATTATTATGGGAACTCCCAGAACGATAATTAGTGGCCATAAAGTCAATTTTTCACCTGGTAGAGATGCTGCAAAGGAAACCAATGCACCAAAGAATACCAGTACGCCACCTGATCCAACGAGATACACTGACTTCTGGACGAATGTGAATTCTGATATTGATTGCCTGAAGAATATCGGCAGAAGAGTTGCTGATATTCCAATTACTGCGAACATGGTCAAATCTAACTCGCTACCAACTTCACTTACAGAGATTGAATGCCCATAGATGAGGAATTGAGAGAATATTGCAATCATCGATAAGTTTTCTAGAATCCTATTCTTTTCACTTTCACTAATCTTTGAGCCATATCCTCTGACGTGATATCCGATAGAGCCGGCAATGACGACCCATAGAGCGGTCTGGAAATGGATACTAGGACTTACAAAGAGGGGGGCCATCGTTGCATCGAACAGGTCTGCATCCTCGACAACCTCTCCGAGAGCTGCCCAGAAGACATAGGGAAGAAGGGCTAGTATCGTAGCTTCACTAGAGTCAATGTTCAGTATTCTCAACCATGCGCTTAGTGCAGCGACGAAAAGTGCGAGCACTACAGCGTATGTTACTGTGTTAGTCTCGTTGTATCCAGCATCGCCGCCCGATTCGTCAAGGATTGGATCAACGTAATATTCGGTTACGAAATCTGTGAGTGGATTGGAGATATCAAGGAAATTGAGGGAAAGTGCCGATAGTAGAAGGACGGTAATTGCAGTTAGAGCATATATTGACCATTTTTCATAATCGTACAACGCATAAGCGGTGTCAGTCATATGCCTACGATGAGGTTCATGTCTTAGCAATGGCGGAAGAATTCACTCTTCCTCGTAGATGATTTCCTCATCTTCTGCGAGCTCCAGCATCTCATCTACGGCCCCTTGGTCATCCGGGTCTATTTGGCTGTCCTTTAGTCTCCTCTCCCTTCTCCTCCGAGCAGCTGATAGGCCGGGTACAAGTGAGTCAAAGGTAGAGGAGTCATTTCCTCTTTCCTCATAGCTCTCTAAACTCCTGGAGCGGATTCGTTGCCTCTTCCTGTCCTTCTCGAGCCCATGAAGTACGCTACCATGCTCAGCCCCCCTTAGGATCGACTCTATTGCAGGATTAGCTACCTCAAGTCCCATTTCATCCCCTATGACAATGACCGAGGAACCGTAAATTGCTATTTCAGTCCCGGAAAGCTCCTCTATACGACTCCTTATCAGGCCGTTACGACCAATTAACCTACTTCTCATTCTCCTAATTTGGTTTGGTTGTCTACCTACCCATTCCCTGATATCGTACATTCGGAGATGTATCTCATCCTCAAGTAGATTTACCGCTCTACTGGGGGAAAGTCCTCTACCGATAGCTAGAATGACATCCGGTGTCTTCATTTTCACAATTGGATCTACGTCAGAACCTGACCAATCAACGGATACTTCTCCTGATCTGGAGTCAATATCTAGTTTGCCTCCACATGCCTCCTCGATCATCTTCCTAGTGGATCCGCCCTTTCCGATAAGTACCGCAATACGGTCCTTGGGTATTCGGGCTATTGGTTCCACGAGGCGTTCCAATAGGCTCCTCTCTTTAATCCCCGCCCGGGAGGGGTTGTAAATCTGGGACTGGTTCTTCCAGAACCCTAAGCATACAATCTGCTAATTCAACCTCATATCCTTGCTTGTTTATCCAGTGGACTAGCCTAGTTACGTCTCGAACTAGGAACTCCTCCGAATGGGGGTGTTGTTCAGTGACTCCCTGTCCCACATCTATGAACCAGGGTTGACTGTCATGCCATAGAATATTGTACTCACTTAAATCTGCATGAACTAGGCTCGCCTTCTGCCATGATACTGCAACCATATCCAACATTTCTGAGAATGTCTCAAACTTTTCGTCTACCTCGATGTCTTTTAATCTGGGAGCCGCGGCATTATTCCCGATCAATTCCATGACTAGGACATTCTTATTGTAGGATATTGGCAAGGGTACTCTGATCCCATATTTTCTCATTCTTCTGAGGTTCCTGAACTCCTTCTTCACCCAAATGTTGACCAGTTCCCTGTGTCTCCCGGAGAGGCCACTGAATCTAGGGTCGCCATCGATATACTTGGCTAGACCCTTGAAGACCGCGTTCGTGGTATGAAAAATCTTCACAGCTACCGGTCCGTTCACAGATGTTGCGTGGAAAACATGTGCTTCCTTGCCCCTTGCAATTGGGTAGTCTATGGTTTCGATATCTCCCTTTTGCATTAGCTTGTGTAATGCGAGCAAAGTGGACTTGTCGAAAACTGCGTCGAAGACTCTCTTGTCGACCCACTCATAGAGGCCCTTACCCATTACTCCCTGAAGGCCGTCTTCAACCTCCTCGAATATTTTCTTGAATCTCGGCTCGGACATCCAGTCGTGCTTTGTCTGCGATTTCATTATCGCATCCGGGTCTTCATCCCAGTCTTCGTCATAATTCATTTACTCACCCAAAGAATGAGTCTATGTCATCTTCATCGTTTTTGGATGGGATGCTCTTCTGAGCTACTTCCTCGATTGCATCTTCCTGAATGTTGTCAGATTCTTCAAACTCCTCGATTAATGCCTCGGAATCTTGTTCATCCCCAGATGATTTATCCACAGATAGCCCGAATAGGTCGACTATCTCAGGAAGAACACCTTTCCTAGATAGGTATAGTGACTGGGTCTTAGTGTATCTCATACATACATTTGCCTTCTCATCTTGGAAATCCCATGGCTGGATTACAATGAGGTCTCCTTCCCTGACCCATTGCCTTCTCCTCATTTTTCCTGGAATTCTTGAGATCCTACTTAGTCCGTCCTCGCAAACGGCTCTGAGCCTTCTGCCCCCTAGGATCTCATCAGCTATTGCAAACATTTCGTTGATCTTTCTGTTTGGAAGAGGCACTCTAATTCGATCTCCGCTACCGGATTCTAGTTGAGCTAGTCGCTCGAAATCGACCTTCTCCTCTCTACGCCCCACAGGTCTCCGTCGAGAGTCACCTATGTGAAGTTGAGCATCATTACTGATGCATGAATGAGTCGATTGCTCCGTTAACTAAGTCCAATAGCCACTCACTCATGGGGCCGACCCCGCAAAGTACTGTCAAAATCGCACAGGTGAAAATAGCCATTCTTAGAGATGGGGCTGCTTTGAGTGATTTCTTTGAGATTGGCTCTTCAAAGAACATTACAAGACCTATTCTTAGGTAGTAGAACAACGAAAGGGCGCTATTCAGTACGATTGCTGCAGCCAGCCAGAATAATGGATCCACGGATTCCGCCCATGAGGCTATGTCTGCAGAACTGGATGCGCCAGTAGATGCCGAGGTAGAGACTATTCCATTAATCATGAGGAGTTTGGATAGGAAGCCTGAGAGGGGAGGTACTCCAGCTAGAGATAAAACGAACAAGAACATAGATCCAGCGATTATGGGGTCTCTTTGCCCTAGGCCATGTAGATCTTCGATACTATGCCCCTTTCCTTCTGTCTCCAGATGAGCAATTACGAGGAATGCCCCGAGCTTGAAAAGAACCAGTACTGCCAGGTGGAAGGTTACTGCAGTGATTATGACTACGCTTTCCTCGGTGCTTGAGATTCCACTTCCTACGACTGCGATAGCTGCTAGCATATATCCGGCATGTGCTACGCTAGAGTAAGCTAGCATCCTCTTGGGATTCTCACTTGTCAAAGCTGCCAGATTGCCCCATGTCATGGTGACAACGGCGAATATTCCCAGGGCCACCATCCACAATGCTTCGGCCCCTTCGGGGACCGTGATTATCACTAGGACCCTGAATAGAGCCACGAATCCCATTGCCTTTGAGGCAGTTGCAAGAAGTCCGGATATTGGAGAGGCGGCTCCAGAGTAGGCATCAGGAGCGGCTAGGTGAAATGGGGCGGCACTGACCTTGAAGCCAAATGCGACAAGCATCATACCTATGCCGAATGCAGCAAATGGGTCCACTCCGTCCATGGAGTGCCAGCTTTCTCTCAGGACATCCAGATCAAGACTTCCAGACCAAAGGTAAAGTAGAGACATCCCATAAATTCCTATCGCCGAAGCCACGGATCCAACAATGAAGTATTTCGCACCTGCCTCACCGCCAGACGGTGACTCCTTGTGGAATGCTACGAGGACATAGGTGGAGAGTGATGCCAGCTCAATACAAACTACCATCATGAACAGGTTTGTGGCCATGGTCATCATAGTCATCCCTAGGCCTACCATGATCAGGAGAATGTAGAAGTCGACTTGCCTCCTGTTGTCAATTAGGACGGAAATTTTTCTGTCTGAGACCGCCTTGGAGTCAGAATCATCTGGAATCTTCGCATTTGTCTTTGCTGGGATCCTATGAGTGGTGGCTATACTAACCAATAGAAGGGCACCTAGGAACATGGTTGAGAAAAGCCTACTGAATCCATCTGCCATCAAGACTCCGCCCACTTCCTCTGAAGACTCCGAGATGAGGACCAATGATGACAAGAATGCGACTAGGAAGGTTATGTTTGAAATCCTATTTGGCATCCTAGGATCATTCGTCACTTCGAATCTTGATCCGCCCAAAAGAACCGGAACTCTTACCGATGTCAGAGGGATTCTGAATTTAGCATCTCCGAGATTTGGAATCAAGACTATCGAGATCAAACCTAATAGCATTACAGCCTCGGGCAATAGTGTCGATGCTGTATCGGAATTTAGAGGGAGTTGTCCTAGTGAATTCAAGGCTTCACCCCCTCTGATTGCATGGCCTGAACGAGCGTCTCAAGTAGGAATCCTGAGCTCCATTCTGACATCATATCCCAGAAAATGAAGGGAAGTATTCCGAAAAGGATAGTCAGTGCGCCTAGAATAATCATTCCTGCATTCTCGTGCCACGAAATATCCCTTGGTTCTTCACCATGGAGAGTATCAGGCATTATTCCCTGATGAGGATCATTGGATTCGAAAATTGTCTTCTGCATTGACGTAAGGTAGTACACGGCTGTGATTATCAGAGTTAGTGTTGGAAGTAGGACTAACCATCCAAAGGACATCCAGAATGCGATAAGGATTGTCACTTCAGCTACGAATCCTGCCAATAGAGGAAGTCCAAGGCTTGCCATCCACCCTAGCATCATGTGAGCCGAAAGCCATGGACTGTGATGTGCTATACCCCTCATTGAACCAATCTCTAGTGTGTGGTAATGATGCTTGAAAGCGCCTGCCACAGCGAAAAGTAGAGGGCTAATTATGCCGTGAGCGAACATCATGAAAAGTGCCCCCGCAATTCCCAGTGGTTGCATTGTAGCTATCCCGAGGAAAATTAGTCCCATATGAGATACCGAAGAATATGCTACCATTCTCTTGAGATTGGTCTGACCCATGCAAACCCATGCCCCATAAACCAAGCTCGCCATGCCAAGGAAAATCAAGAGTGGGATAAAGGCGACAGTGGATTCTGGGAAGGCTGAAACTGCAATTCTAAGGAAGCCGTATGCGCCCATCTTCAGCATCACCCCAGCTAGCAGCATAGAGCCGGCCGTAGGTGCTTGGACGTGGGCATCTGGGAGCCACGTATGGACGGGGACGCTTGGCATCTTAGTTGCGAAGCCAATTAGTAACAGTAGCCAGACTAGATGTCTGAGTCCTTCACTAGGAATTAATTCCGAAGATGAAATCATTACTGACATATCAAAAGAATGACCGGTGATTGAACCTGATGAAGCTACTTCTGGAGTGTAGAAGTACATTACAAGAATGCCAATCAGCATGATTACGCTAGCTGTGAATGTGTAGATGAAGAACTTCATTGAGGCGTATTTTCTATCCTCACCTCCCCAGACCATGATTAGGAAGAACATAGGCACAAGAGTCAATTCCCAAAATGCATAGAAGACGAACATATCAAGAGAGACAAATACCCCGATCAATGCACCTTCCATCATCAAAATTAAGGGATGGAACAGATGTCCTTTCTTGGCGTCCCATTCCACCAACATTGAAATTGGAATAAGTAACGTTGTGAGCCAAATCATAGGGAAAGAGAGGGCGTCTGCGCCGACCTTCCAGTAGACCCCTATCGAGGGGATAAGGGCAACCGGATCATTAGTTAGGTAATACCCGGAATTGTAATTTGACCAATCGACATTTCCAATTTCTCCGAAGAAGATCATTGTCGTGATCGCCAGCATTGCCAGTGATACGCCCATGCTGATGGCCCTTGATGCCCTAGCTAGTCCCTCAGCAGAGGATGCGATCTTTGGCAGTATCAGTAGTACTAAGCTGACTATGATTGGAACCAGGGTAATGACGGTCAGTGGGTCAGAAATCATGAGTTAAGCCCCCATAGTAGTGCAATTATGCTGAGCATCCCAACTGTAGCCATCAGAATGTAATCTCGAGCGCTGCCGGTTGTGAGTCTCCTGATCTGAGTAGATCCTGAAACTGAACTCCTTTCTACTTGCTTGACTAGTCCATCAATTACCTTCCGGTCGAACCATGCAGTGAACTGGGAGAATGGAATTACCGTTCGAGCCAACGCCCCTTCATACAAATCATCGAAGTAGAGTCTGTTCTGTAGAGCTACGGAGAGCTCTGATTCCGCAAGAGCGCTCACATCTTGATTTCCAAACTTGGAAGATAGAGAGACTAGCCACGATACGAATGGTGTTGATGACTCGCCGTCTGCTAGTCTTCCTCCGTGTATTCTTGCGGCGAAAATGGGGCCGACTATGAAGGAGAGGAATATAGTGATCCATCCGATTATTCTGAGATTGATTTTCTCTGGGAGGAAGGCATATTCCAGTTTGTATATTATTGAGTCTAGTAAAGTTGATTCATGGAGTTTGAGATGCCCGGAGTAGTCATATGCTGATGAGAGATAGTCTGTAGCGCCAAGTAATGCAAAGGCGAAGCCCCCGAATGCGGTTATTGCAGTTAACACGACTAGAGGCATTTTAATCCAGGGAGTTTCTTCGTGGATGTGCTCAACAACTTCTGATTTTGGCTCTCCTGCGAAAGTCATGAACCACATTCTCGACATGTAGAATCCTGTCATCCCTGCTGTTAGTAGCACCAGTATTGCTGGACCATACATCAATGGCTCATGTTCTAGAGCAGCTAGCCATGTCTCGGCAATGATTCCTTCCTTCGACCAGAAACCCCCAATGAGAGGAATACCAATTATCGACATTGAGCCGAACATCATTGCTGTAGCTGTGACTGGCATCTTGGATGCAAGGCCTCCCATATTCCTCATATCCTGAGGATCGAAATCGTGCCCGTGATCGTCATCATGCCCGTGATGTAAGTGATCGTGCGCATGATGCACCTCATGAATTACCGAGCCACTAGCCATGAAAAGCATGCCTTTTGCCATGGCATGGTTGAAGAGATGGAACATCGAGGATCCGAAGACCACAACAGCTGCGTGATGCTCATCGTTATTGTAGAACCAGAGTGCCGAGCCTAAGCCTGTGAAGATATACGCTAGCTGGCTCATTGTAGAGTATGCCAGCACCTTCTTGATATCATTCTGGACGAATGCTATGGCAGCGGCCATGAATGCGGTTATTCCTCCGACGTATGCAATGATTAGTCCTAGATCCTCTAGACCTGCTACCCCATGGTGGCCAACGTCAACGAAGGGAACCATTCTAGCTACTAGATACAGTCCGGCATTGACCATGGTTGCAGCGTGAATCAATGCGGAAACAGGAGTTGGCCCCTCCATAGCATCAGGTAGCCAAACATGAAGAGGGAACTGTGCAGACTTTCCGACAGCGCCGATGAACATCATCATTAGTGCCCAGAAAAGCTGTCCTGAGTCGACTGTTCCATTCAGTGATGGATCATGGAAGATAACTGAGAACTCCAAGGATCCGTATATGTCGTAAAGAATGAAAAGTCCGATCATCAAGAAAACATCACCGACTCTAGTAGTCAGGAATGCCTTTTTCGAGGCATAAGCTGCACTATCCTTCCAGTAGTAGAATCCGATCAGTAGGTATGAGCAGAGGCCCATTACCTCCCAGAAGATGAATAGCCAGAGGAAATTGTCTGCCAGAACCATTCCAAACATTCCGAGAGCGAACAAAACAAATTCCCCATAGAATCTGTGATTCCTATCTTCATTGATTGGGTCGGTATTCATGTAACCCAAGCTGAACCAGCAAATCAGGAAGCACAGGAACGTTGCTACGAACAGAATCATCAATGTGATTGAGTCTATCCAGACTCCCATTCCGAGTATTTTGCTACCTGAGGTCAAAGTGTAATCGGACTGAAGGAGATCAAAAGAAACCCATTCAAGCCACTGGGTAACACTCTGTTGCTCATCGAAGTTTGGAAGTGCGTCAACATAGTCGTAGACAAGCCACACAGCAGCGGATAATGAAGCTCCGAGGGCTCCAAGTGCGAGGATCCCCCCCTCCTTCATTTTGTTCTTCCAGAAGTCTTCACCATTGTACACCTGTCCAACGATAAGAATTACTGGAAATGTCATGAAAGGAACTGCTACAATCAATATTGAAGCCTCATATGATTCCCATCCCATTGCGTACAATGCTGGGACTACTGCTAGGAATGGTATAATGTATACCAGTAACCCAATTTCACTCTTATTGTCTCCCATTATATCGCCTCAGTTCCTCAATGTGGTGGCATCATCCAGTGAAATCGTCTCTTGGGTGCTATACAGAGAAAGGAAAATTGCTAACCCGATTGCTACCTCAGCTGCGGCTATTGCAATAGCGATAGATGTGAACACCCACCCATTGACATCGCCGTAATGCATGGTACCCGCAACGAAATTGAGATTTGCAGCATTTAGCATGACCTCGATACACATCAGGACTACTATTGCGTTGTTTCTTGTGAAAACTCCAATCAGCCCTACGCCGAACAGTATGACTCCAAGTCCTGCAATCCAGCTTGGATCAATCATTGATCGTCGCCCCCCATATCCCAGACCAGATTTACCAATCTCTCGTCGCGTACCAGGTATGAAGAACCAATCATCGCCATGGACAGAAGGGCTCCGAGAACTAGAGTGGCCAAAGCCCACTCATTGAATAGCGCATCAGCGAGATCGTATGTCGAGGGAGGATTGGAATTCCCTCCCCAGATAGGAGAACCCCACATTGGGTGTCTCATAGTCTCCCTCAAAAGTAAGAGAATGAACCCAACAGTTCCTATTCTGGCCATTATGGAGAGGAACCTCATTCGATATCACCCTCTTGAATTTGCTTTCTGGTCAGCATTACGCCGAACTGGACGACCAACATTACCGAGCCGAGGTATACGAGAATCTGTACAGCGGCAAGCATCTCAGCACTTGCAAGAACAAATATCCCTGCAACACCAAAGAAAGTCAGCATTAGGAAAAGGAGTGAGTGGGCCACCCTTTTCCCATAGACGCAGCCTATTGCCCCTCCAACTGTAGCTACAGCTAGGATTAGGAAGACAATCGCTTCGAAGTCTATAGCCATGTTTCTATCCCTCTGCAGCGGCTTTGGCAGCCTTTCGCGCTAGCTTCGCTTTCTCCTTCTCGGCCCTCTTAGCTAGTTCCATATCCACTCTTTCTTTGTGTGTGGAGGGGAGGACTCTGGTTCTGTCAGCATCCATCCATAGGTCTTGTCTCGAGAAGCCCGACATGCCATCGTACTCATTTGTCATGAAGAATGACTCGAATGGGCAGGATTCCATGCACAATCCACAGAACATGCACCTTCCAAGGTCTATTCTACCGGAAACAATATCCTTCTCAGCTGGCTTCAAATCAGAAGAGTCCAATGTTTCAATTCCTGAGCCATCCATCCATCTGACAGTAGCCTTGTCTCCAGATAGATCAATTATCTCGGCGAAGTCATACTCGGCAGGTGCGGCTTCATGAGCGGTCATCAGGTCAAAGTTGTCGGCTCCAGAATCCTCTCTTGGCCTAGCTGCAAATCCTCCTGCCTCCAGTTCGCTCCCATAACCATGCCACTCGTCTCCTTCCTCGGTGGTATCTAAGACATTTACTCTGACCTCGGAAGTCATATGCAGACAGTCATTTGGGCACGCTCTAACACATGCTTTGCAAGCCGTACATGTCTCCCAAATCACTCCAATCCTTCCATTGTAGTTTCCTGGAACGAAAAGCCATGGTTCGAGATCCTCCAGTCTCTCATAGGGGTACATTACAGTAACAGGCCTTTCTAAAAAGGGCATGATTTGGCTAGTCTCCCTGTCAGCAGCGAACTTCTGCCCGGTACTAGGGTGTTCATCGCCTATCCTGTCTTTTGTGGTTTTATCAATCATTACTGCAGAACGCCCATGGTAGTCATTCCTGAGGAACCACAGACGTCCGACGAAGGGGAATGTTCTCAGAGCAGTTTTGAGGGTCATCCACATTGGCCTAAGTACGAGGTTTCTGAAGTTGGGAGTAGCCCGAGGATGCCCGGTGTTGTATTCATCTGGGTAAGCCTCCTTCATTTTATCACCTAATCCCTATGACTCCCCGGAGAAGCCTTGATGACTGCTTGAGTGCTGTACGGCCTACTCTTGAGCCTGGCTGCTTCTTCATCCTCATCGAATATGTATAGCAGGAAAATACCTAACGAAACTGTAGTAACAACAGCTGGAATCCACAAGTTCCAGTTACCTCCATCATAGAGCTCTAGTCTGAGATAAGTTGCTATCACTAAGTTGACGAGTGAAAGAGGAAGTAAGTACCTCCATCCGAACTCCAATATTTGATCTGTTCTGACTCTGTGAAGCGAGGCCCTAATCCAGACGAATACTGCAAACAAGGCCCAAGCTTTCAGTAGCACCCAGACCAATCCTGGTATAATGGCGAATATGGTTGTGAATGCCCCTCCAACGATAGGAAGGTCGGAAAGTGTATGCTGGAAGGGCGCCTCCCATCCTCCTAAGAAGAAGAGCGCGAATAGGATGCATGCTGCATATGACCTCATGTACTCAGCGGAGAACATCAATCCCCACCTGATTCCTCCATATTCGGTCCACCATCCTTCAACCAGCTCGGCTTCCGCCTCGGGCATATCAAATGGAATCCTTTCCACCTCGGCAATCATAGTGATCAGGAATAAAGCGGCCCCCAAAGGCATAAGGAAGAAGTTCCAGACATTTCCTTCATCTTCACCCATTTGGAAATCTACTATTTCGATTATATTCAATGAGCCGCTTAGGACTGCTACTCCGAGCACTGTAATCAGTAACGGAATTTCGTACGCGGTCAGCTGTGCAGCCGATCTCATTCCTCCAATCAAGGTGTATTTGTTGTTGGATGCCCAGCCAGCGAAGAAGACTCCGAGGGGGGCCACTCCGAAGATTGCCATCATGAAGAGTAGTGAAAGATCGGGGTTTGCCGCATAGATGTGGGGCCCAAATGGTACGAATGCGAATACCATTACAGTGGTCCCGACAATAATCACTGGAGCTACCTCGAAGACGACTCTGTCCGCATCCTTGGGGACTAAATGCTCCTTGGTTGCGAATTTGAAGAAATCTGCGAAAGCTTGGAAGAATCCAGGAAGAAGGAACCAGTATCCATGGTAGCTTCTGTTATTGACTCTTGACACGGTCTCCAGCTCGTGATCGTTGCCCCATATTGAATTCAATGTATTGACGACCCATCCTATTGGAGTTCCTATCCCGAATGGTAATTGGTTCCACCAATCTCCTGCTGTCACTCCGCTTTCACCGACCCAAAGACTCCTCAGAGTTGTAGTAGCGCCAAGCCTATCCATCAGCCTACCGATGAATTTCCTCTCGATATATGGGATTGCTAGCATCGTGAGCATCAGAGTCGTGAATACGATCGTACACATTATTGAGGCATGGAAGAATGACTCAAGAGCTGGCTGGATGGAAGAAAAGAAGGATTGCGGGTTGATAGAGCCCAATGGTCCGACACTGTACTCTGAGTCTGGAAGAATGTCATGTGTCTGATCCATGGACCATCCGACAAGGGATTGGAGCCATCCGTTCAAGTCTAGCCAGTCGCTACTTGCCATTTATTCACCTATCCGTCTCACCTATGCATGGATCGAAAGAACCCATTATTGCAGGAATGTCCGCTACTTTGTAGCCAATCATACACTTGGAAGCGTAAGGAATAGTGATGAACATCGGTGATCTTATCGAAACCCTGTAGGGGTTCTTTCCTCTTCCTTCCCCCCCTCCTGCAATGTAGAACATTGATTCCCCACGACTGTCCTCGAAGTGATGATAGCCACTGGTCCCCTCTGGGGCCCTGCTAGGTGCTTTCGCCAATATCTTCGGATCTCCGGGTTCGTGATAGGTATCGGATCCGCCCGGCATTTTGTCAAGAGCTTGTAATGTTAGAAGAGCGCTTATCCTCATCTCCTCGACTCTGACCCGATACCTGTCATAGCAATCTGCCCCCTTTATCGAAGACCTCTCTACTGGTGGTTCCCAGTCTAGTTCGCTGTAGACTGAGTATGGATGGGCCCATCGGACATCATAGTTGACCCCTGCCGCCCTAAGATTAGGGCCTGAAACGCCATGGTTAACCATCTCCTCCGCTTTTGCATAACCCACTCCTTGAGTTCTCACGAGGAAAACAGTACTCTCATCGTATAGTGCCTCATACTCCTGGATTCTCTGAAGAAACAGTTCCAGCTTACGGCGTGCTCTCTGAGCGAACCCGTGTGGCAGGTCTCTTTTTACGCCCCCAATTCGAGGGAAATTATAGTGCATCCTAGATCCGCCCATTTCTTGGAGGAGATCCATCATCATCTCCCTATCACGCAGGCACCAGACCAAAACCGAGAGGTTTCCAGTGTCGGGGCCGTAAGCTCCTAGCCACATCAGATGCGAGGCTATTCTTTGTAATTCGACAGCTATGAGTCTGATATATTCAGCCCTCTCTGGTACTTCCACTCCCAGAAGATCCTCTGCGGCGTAGATGTAAGAATGGGACCAAGTGTTTGCACTGGCGTAGCATAGTCTATCACAGTATGTTGTGATTTGAGTAAAGTCACGTGACTCGCAAATCTTCTCTACTCCTCGATGTATGTATCCAAGGTCTGGAACTGTGTCTACTACTGTCTCGCCATCCACCTTAATTTTCAATGTCCAGAGACCATGTGTCATTGGGTGCTGAGGCCCCATTGAAATCCACATTTCTGCCATGAAAACACCTACTTTACCTTGCCAACATCATCTGGCTTACGAGAGAATCCTTGAGCATCGTCATACATCTCCTCAAATCCATGATATCGAAGATTGTGATGCTTCTGGAGAGGATGGTATCCTGTAGGGGTCTCATGGGGCTGAAGGACACGTCGCATCCCCTCGTGGCCTTCGAAGTCGATACCTACGAGGTCCCATGTTTCCTTTTCGTTCCAGTCAGCACCTACCCATATGTCTTGTACGCTTGGAACGGAAGGGGTCCTTGTATCGGGTATGGATATGCTCACCTCGATCTCTAGTGGGATTAGTTTACCTTTCACCTTAGTTGGGTCGGTTATTATTGGCTGTTGGACTCCATCAATCTCAGGGGGGTTCTTCACTCCTGTCCTGAGGAAGTGATAGACTACTTCCCATTTCTTTTCATCGGGCCCCTCCGGCCAATGAATTCCAGTAATCATCGAGCAGTAATCAACTTCATGCGTATTAAACAGCTTCTCGGCTAGACCCCTCCAATTTTCTGGGTCGCACTTTACTGAGACCGTCCATCTTGATCTTGTTCCACTGGACCTCTCAGTGACTACTGCCTCGGAGCCTTTGATTCTGCTAATCGCGGACGCTGTCTTCTCAGCAGCTTCCTTCTGGGTTGATGAGGGAACTACTCGAGACATTGTATCACAGATCTCCGGTAATTAGCGGCCTTTGCGTTGCTGGACGATCACTGCTGGGCTTAGCACCGATCCTGATGATTTTCTGCCTCAATTTATCAAATCCATCAATCAGTGCCTCAGGCCTAGGAGGGCATCCTGGAATGTACACATCCACTGGGATAACAGTATCAACTCCTTCCAAAATATTGTATGACTGGAAGTACGGCCCACCCGAGATTGCGCATTCGCCCATTGCGATGCACCATTTTGGCTCTGGCATCTGCTCCCAAAGCCTAACTATAGGATCTGCGAATTTCTTACTTATTGGACCATTGACCAGCAGGACGTCACATTGCCTTGGGCTGGATCTGAAAAATACTCCGAACCTTTCTGCGTCGAATCGGCTGGCTCCAGCAGCAGCCATCTCTAAAGCACAACATTTGATCCCCAAATGAAGCGGGAAGAGAGATTTTCTTTGCCCCCAATTGAAAACTCTTCCAGCCAATACCCCGATGATATCCTTGATTCTGCTCGCCTTCAATGCCTCATCGGTAATGTCGCCGACAGTGTCTACTAGCATCCTGCTGTTGAAAACTGCATAATTCTGATCTTCATCCGCCATTGATTCACCTCAGATGTAGATTCTTCCCCTCTTTCGGAAGACGTGCCATACGCCGGCCCCCATCAGGAATATGAAGACGGTCAGAGTACCCAAGGAGCTGTAAATTGAGACTGCTTCTTCTTGTATGACCAAAATTCCACCGAATGCCAGAAACATGAATGCGATGTCGAATACCAGGAATATAATGGCATACCAGTAGTATTGGAAGTGGAAATTGATATGTGCGTCTCCAACTGGATCAGCCCCGCACTCATAAGTTGATTCTCGCCTCACATAGAGGGATTGATCGGACTCGTATCCCGGGAGTAGCCAAGAGCTCAATTTGTTGGGGTCATTTCCTGTTTTCCTAGGCCTTAGGAAGCCAGAACCTACGAAGCTCAGGACTGGGAAACCTATGCCAACGAGGGCCATCACAGCAACCGCGAGATAGGCCTCTGGAACGGTAGACAAGACAAACACCCACCGGTCCCGTAGGGACCGTTGACACGAGCCACCTGAAATTGGGCAATAAGCCTATCCGGTGAAGACTCACCTGCAGTACTAAGACTCGTCCTGTTCAAGGGCCTTGATTATCCTCTTATTTTCTGCTCTTGAACGTATGAAAAGGGCGATAACAAGTAACGCACCGAACCCAGTTAGTCCGTATATCAGTATGTCCTGCGTCTCTTGGGAGAGATTTAGGAAAGAGTTTGATGTAACTGATACTACGGTGAGCTCAATTGGTTGGCCAGCTACGGGAATTCCTTCTGGTTGGGCAATAACTGTGAATCTGTAAGTATCGTCATCCAGTAATTGGGACGGAGGCGTGGCTCTCACCTGAATCTCTCTTGTCTCCCCAGGAGGAAGCCTGAATTCGTCCTCCATTACATCTATTGTCCATCCCCTCAGTGACTCTCCCGAGATTACCTCAATGTCCTCGATCACGTTTCCATTATTCGTTACAAACAGGGAGAAAAGCGCCTTTTCTGGGTAATTCACAGTTTGCTCATCTTCGCCCTCTAGTGTGAATACGATATCATGTATTGTCATAACTTGAATCATTACGTCAACAGATGTAGTCTGAGCAGCGTTTCTCTCAGAAGCTGCTGATACCTTAATTATCCCAGATACCCCATTTGACACCCCTGGCATTACCTCCATCTGTACTTCCATGAGTACTCTTCCTTCCCTAGGGATTTGGATGGAGTTGTCAATCTCGACTCCTTCGACAAAGATGCTTCTGGAAACAGATGACTCAAGGCCGGTAATCGAGATAACTGCGGTATCCCCTGCAGGGTAGTCCCCAGTATTATCAATCCAGAAGAAGGTCGATAGTGTCCCTCCGGGCGGGAGTACAACGTCCATCTGACCGGGGTCATCCCCTGGAGACTGGGGTGAAACTGCCATCCCGTAATTGTAGTTAGAGACTACCACCGTAACAGTGTGCTCGGAGGATTCGCTAGTCCCAAAGATTGCTACTCTTGCGAGAACTCTGGCTGAGTCGGCGTCTTCCTCTCCCTCCACCAAGACATCCAGATAAATCTGGGCAGACTGTCCGGGATCCAAGGCTAGTTGGGTGATTGAGTTGCCATTGTCGTCTGAGAATGATGACTGCCACATCGGGCTACCGCATCCTGTTTGGTCTCCTGGATCACAAGCTTGGAGTCTGAATGTATCTCTAATGTTGCCCTCGTTGGAAACGACAAGCGGGAATTGGACGATTTGATCGGATCTTCCAGTCTGTTGGTCTGATATCATAGTCGTTGAAACTTCATGTCTGGGTGCGACTGAGACTGTTAGGTCCTTGGAGTCGTATGGTGTTGACCCGCCTCCCCTTCCGACAGTGAATGAAATGACGGCATCTGATTCGGCGCTGGCATCCTCGGGAACGAATATGTCTACCCCAACAGTCTCCTTATTGTTTGAAGACTGGGCGCTACCTAGTGTCACCGAAGACTGAGAGAATGAGACCTGCCACCCTGGAGGTACCCCAGTAGTGCCCAGAGCCATAGTTTCCTGGCCATTTCCTTGATTGGTTATCTGGATTGAAAGGGTCCCGGAAGTTCCCGGCTCCACGTTTGAGAGAGTTGACTTGCTGAGGGCCATAGATGCGCCAAACTCCTGTCCGACTGTCACAGTGAGTATCTTCTCGCAACCAATCTCAGAACCAGCTCTACCCTGTATCCCTATGGCTACCTGAGTACCAGCCTCGAGAGAGTCATCTGGAGTTATGTCGAAAGTAAAGGTATGGGTATCGTCTGAACTACCGGGCTCAGTTAGTAGTATGCTCCTAGGGCTATCGAATTCCACCCAACCAGAAATATCTTCTCCGTCTAGAGATTGAGCATTGGCGGTAACTGTCCAATCAGTGTTACCGATGTTTTCAACTTCTATGGAATTTGATGCTTGCTCGCCCGGATCCAGATTGTGGGAGCTATACTGCAAGGAGGCATCACACTCCCTGATCTCAGGGACATTGAGACTGAGTGAAAGATTATCCTCAGCTTGGTCGGCAGCATTTGGGTCGTTAGTAACGGTTGCTTTCAGGATAAAGCAATGTGAGCCAGCATCGGTCTCTCCACCGTTAGGCATGTCGATGGTGACGGTGACTTCCTCTTGGCTCTCTGGCTCAAGCTGGAGGACTGATGGGTCAACAGTCGCTGACAAATCGTCAGACTCGCAATCGCTATCTGATGTCATCTCCAGCTGTACATTGGCCTGTTGTTCTCCGTTATTCTCGACATCGACATCCCAAGTGACTTCATTATCCTCGCCATCATAACTCTTCGTTGTTGGCTCATCTGTCGTTAGGCTGACTGAGTAAAGGCCGCCTCCGTCACCTGCAGTGGTGACAACTGTAACATCTGCATTTGAGGGAGTCCCTGGGGCCCCTCCGGATACCTGTCCTTGGGCGTTTACTGTTGTCTCGCATTCCCCACTGGCTTGGTCTGTAACAGTTACTGTAAGTGTGACTTGCTCAGAAGACTGGGAGCCGACCTGGACGAAAGTAGTCTCCAAAGTCGAAGAGAAGCCGTTGCAATCATTTCCTTGCTGCGTGCTTAATGTGACAGCTGCATCGTCATCTCCTGAGTTTTGTATTAGTATATTGTATTCAGCGGCCTCGTCGGGTGTCGCCTCTGCTGAGCTAGGGTTAGCTGAGAGTGAAATATCGACATCTGCTGAAACAATCGTTGCAGACATGCTGAGAAGCATTATCACGATGAGTATCGTGACGGGGCTCTTCCTGTCCATTGTATTACGGATACTGCCGGCCCTCTAAGGCCTTCGCACCTCATGTTCACTTTGAGCGCTATTGTCAGGCCTCAACGAGTTCATCGACATCGGCATCACAATGGAGACACCTTCCCATGGAAATAATGTCGCATCCTGAGACTTGACCCGCCTTGTGATACCTAGCTCCGCATGATGAGCATGCCCAAGCATTACCCTCGTAGACATCGGCACTGCAAATCCAACAAGGAACACCACTCGCTGTTGCATCATCTGAATATGAAGTTGGCTTTTTCCTACCCTCTGCCCTGCTTCTGATTAAGCTGGATAGGTCGCCATTGGACCTCACATACACAAATGTCCCCAAACCAGAAAGAATTGCAATCAGCAAAGTTCCCATGATCAGGGGGAGGTAGGAACCCAGATCTGAATCACTGCCAAGGGATGGCATAACATCCACAGGAATTTCAAAAGTTGCCCCATCTACCTGTTCGGCATTGATTAGATTCAGCGAGATTGTAGCATCTTGCCCATCGGGTGTGAATTCTAGGACCATCCCACGAGATTCTCCGGGACTTAGAACGACCCTTACTCCATCAGTTGTCCTAGCGTCCCAAGAATCCGGAGCGTCCACGTCCAAAGTATGTGAGATATCTGAATTTCCAGTATTAGTCACATCAATTCTGTATGTAGACTTGTATCCTTCATGGGCGATAGGCTCTGAATTAAGAGTCCAAGATAATCTAGGAGATTCTTCAACCAAGAGGGACTTAGTATCACTGATCTCAATTCCGTCCCCTTCCATTATCAGTGAGATGATTGGTTCAGTACCAGCCGGTTCATCATCTGGAATGACTATGATGCACTCTACAATATCTGATTCGCTTGGAGCTAGAGATGAAGGGGATGTGCATGTATATGACCAATCTTGATCTGGAAGTTGCATCGTTGTTGTAGGCCTCCAGACACCAGCCCCTTCATTCCAAACCATCCAGTGTAAATCAAAGCCTGGACTTCCAATGGGATGTGATCCCACTCCTAGAATTTCGTCTGAAGATGATCCATCTGGGAGATATATCTGATGGAAGGAAAGCCTTGGAGAGGCTGCTGAAAGAACCTCTATTGTCGTGTTCCAGTCAATATTGAAACCATCTGGTGAAGCTAGACGGACTTGAATGGGTCCGCTGGTTGCTAGGCCATTTCCTTGAAGGAAAAGTGCCCAGTCTACGGATTGTCCTGCAGGCACCACAAAGGAATTGCTTTCCACTACGTTCCATCCCCCGGGTGAAGCTAGAAGATACGGAGTTAGTTCCCAATCCCGGTTTCCAGAGTTCTGGATGGAAAGCTCAATTTCCAAGAGGGCATCAGGAGCGATATCAGAGATAATTCCTCCTGATGGGGGAGATAGGGAGAAGTCATCTACCGGGCCCACTATGAGATATATGTCTTGAGTCCAAGAAATTGAGCTGACTCTGGAGTGCACTATTATTGCTGCTTCAAACGTGGTCCCCTCAGGAATCATGGCTCCGGGGGAGTTTATCGTGATGTCTATGGTCTTGCTTGACTGCTTCTGCAGAGTACCAGTGGATCCGTGAGATGACCCCTCGAATGCACCTATTGAATCCAGTCCGAGATGCCAGCCGGCAGGAGATACCAACTCCACATCATAAGACTGGGCTCCGTTACCCTCGTTCACGATAGTAATCTGTGTACTTGTAGTCTCAAGAGGGCTGACAAGAATCTGCTCGTTCAGAAGTTGAATGTTGGCATCTGCAAGAACTGGGACCTCGAAGTAGAGCATTGTCTCGGACAGGATATCATTCTCCAAGTCATAGCCGGAAAGGGTCATTGAGTAGATTCCTGGTGGAGGTGGAGCTGGATGAACCATGGTCATACCAACAGATACTTCCTCGGTGGGCATCAGATTGAATGTATTGGAAGTGAATGATTGGAACCACCCAAATTGTGTTCCATCCTGTACCCTTATTGGGTCGGATACTGATATCGTGGCATTGGTTTCGAATAGCGCAGTATTAGTTAGAGTCAGGTCCCAAGTAGACGTGGTCGTAGATGCGTCTACAAGGCTTACAGTGTCATCGACAGCAGATACCCTTACCCCGGGGGCACTCACAATGACTACGTCTCCGAGGTAGTTATTTGATTCTGACATCTCGTCGAATTGATTGTTCGCATCTATGAAGAATTCGAATATCGAATCTCCCTCAGAATCTGGGGTCCATGACCAGACTAAATCATCAGTTTCGCCGGGCGAGAGTGAAATTAGCTGCTCACCTAGAGGGGCAGAGTTAACCCTCGCCAATACTGGGAAGTCGATGGCGGATCCCGCTCCGAGATTCTTCAGCGAGACCGTTACCTGAACTTCTTCTCCCACTTGTGGAATCGGAGTGGAGACACTCATTGAATCTGGAACGAATGTTGGATCGGGACTTAGGTCGTTGACATTGTGCCCCCTTACTGCTATGGAAAACGGCTGCCATGTACGAGACCCGCCGTGTTGTGAATCCTTCACTCTAATTGTCCAAATGCCCTGTGCAGTGCTGTCCAATGCAACGACCTCTACATTGTTGACTGAGTCCTTGCTGCCTCCTTGAGTGGATCTCCCATTGGTGAATACATTGCCCTTGTAGGTTGCTCCATCAGGAGATATGACCTCTAAGTCCAAATCATTTCTCAACTGCACGGTGGAGCTGGATGAACCAGGATAGTCGGACCATGACAAAACGGCCTTGAACTCATTCCCGGGGGAATTTACGTCAAAGGTGTACTCTACCACCTCTCCACTCTTTATTCGTGACCTGTCATCGACGAAAATTCCGACTTCGCCATCCGGTATAAGTGACTGAACCAAATCAATCCTACCCCATCCTTCATCGTTATTTGGGATATCCCTGGTGCCCATGTCCTTGGCTCCAAGAATTAGGAGCGCCTTCACTAGTGATCCCTGAGGGGCCTGTCTCCCTATGACCTCGGTTAGATACTCCATGACTAGGGCTGAAGAGCCAGCTGCAGCTGGAGTGGCCATCGAGGTCCCACTGTATTCCATGTACCAAGTATTGGACCATGATCCGCCAGCGGAGCTAGCCTCCTGTGCCTTGCATGAGCGTACGTAATCCCCGGGAGCGACTAAGTCCGGCTTTATCCTGCCATCGTCAGTTGGCCCTCTGCTACTCCAGTAGTACATCTCATCCGGTGCGCCACTGTATCTGTTCTTGTGTCCGCCAACGGTGATTACGTTCTTCGCTGTTCCCGGAGAGGATACCCCATCGTTCCTCTCGTTTCCAGCTGCGAATAGTACTGTCATCCCATCGTAAGACCAGTACTGATCCCATGTAGATGTCCTGTCATCAGCATCCTCCGACTGGGTTGAGTAGCCACCGAATCCACTTTGCGAACCCCAACTGTTGGTATGGATTCTAGCACCTGCGTTGTATGCAGAGTTCAACATGGAGTTAATTCCGTAGCTGTAGAGAGCTCCTGAATCATCATCCTCCATAGCCTGGAAGTACAAATCTGCCTCTGGTGCGACTCCCTGATAACCCCCATTACTCCTGAAACCGGAGCCAAGAACAGTACAGGCAACGTGAGTTCCGTGGCCATCGCTAGGATCTGCAGTTGATGAGTCACCCGGGGTCACAGACGTTACCCCAGCTAGTCTTCCAGTGAAATCCCCATGATCCCCATCTAGTCCGGAGTCCCCTACTGCAACAATCTGCCCACTTCCATTTAAGCCGGTGATGAATGCGTTCTCTACGGTATTAATGCCCATGTTTTCTCTTGCTTGATCATTGTGTAGAACAAGGACTGGAATGGGGGCGATATACGAAACAGATGGATGCGCTACAATGTGTGAAATATTAGCGAAGTCCGTCGATCCCCAAATTACCCCTGGTTCTGGAGACCAAGGCTCTGTGAGATACCCCATGACTGTCTCCAATGAGTCCTTCAGACCCAGTCCCGGATCTTTCACCCGGGACATATCGTCACCCTTCCATCCGATGACTTCAACCATCAATTCTTCAGATTGCGAGGGGAATCTTAGTGCCGGATGAACCAAGAGTCCGCTTGGGACCTCATGGACAGATACAATTGACTCCAGTGAGTCCAATTGCTTGAGGGAGTCCTCTGTCCCCTGTACCAAGAACCCCGAGGGAGGGATTGTAGAGCGGATAGTTAAGCCCTCCAGCTGAAGTACGTCCATCCTCGAGTCCCACAAGCCAGTATTTCCATCGATTAATGCTACCGCTAAATCGGTTCTTGGAATTGAGATGGACTCATCCATGGATTCACTCGGAATAAGTCCATTCTGTGTGTAAGTTCCTATTGTGGAGTGCGCCACAACCTGTCGAACATCTTCTGAGCCTTGTGAAACGATTGGGATGCCCAGATCTCTTATGCTTCGTGGATCAGGAGAGATTTCGACTCTTTCGTATTTGATTTCCAAATCTGAAACTTCGGACCCTTCGGAGGCTCCCTCTTCCCCGATAACAGGCAAGTAGGAAAGCAGGAGCACGGCCAGCACTACGACTACGGCTCGCTTTGTCATCAGAACTCCCCGTGACAGGACTATTTTGAGAGTATGGGTCACATGAACGATTTACTACAGAATCTTCAATGGCGCCCTTAGAGTGAATAATTCTAGAGTCCATGCCCCCACTTCCATGGTAGTCTTCTCGTATACAGGGCCTCTGTAGTTATCATAACTCAGGATTATTTCGATTGTATAATTCTCCCAAACTGACTCACCGTTAACTATCATTTCAAGTTCGTCCCCCGCTACAGACTTGTGTGCTGAAATCAATTCCGACTCAAAATGGATTCTTTGAATTTCGACGTCCTCATGATCGATGAAAACTATGTCGAGAGAGACGGAGTCGATCGATCTGCTTCCCTGGTTGTTTATCTCTGCTAGAACTATGTGACTTGAGCCGCTCTGTTTGTAAATCACGTCTACTGAAACTCTATCATATGGGACAAGCCAGACCAATGCCAAGACAGAGGCTGAAAGTACCAAGAGTGCAGATATTGACGCAAAGATGACCCTGAATGGGGAAATCTGGCTGATTTTTTCCTCTATAATCTCCAGGGCCTCGTGCGCGGTCTTTTCCTCTGGAGTCTCCTCAGGCTCCTTAGAAATCCTAATCCTCTCTAGAAGTCCCATCAGCTACCCCCCAATAAAGTGGCTATTAGCGTCATTATCCCCGAGGATACAGGTTCGACGACCATGATGTGTTGAGTCTCCCCTTCGAAACCGGGGATAATATTCAGCATGGAAAGATCCGATGCCATTCCATTAACTCCTATAGTTGTAGCAGTGGGTATTCCGGAGGTCGTTTGCGCATCTAGAAGGACTCCCCTTAGATCGAGCTCTTTTCCGGCTATCTCAGCCGATGCCCTGGCTGAAATGATTATCTTGCCTCCTTGGACATCCGAAAGCTCGATTACCGGATAACCTGGGAGTGTCGATGAAATTCTGCCGAATTCATGGATGTGTATGGTGGCACTCTTCAGATTCTCTCCCAATGCTTCCATTTCCTCCATTGTCACAGGAGGAGTAGTTGGGATGTTACTGGATCTGATGTATATCTTGTCGACACCGTCTCCTCCTGATCTAATATTCAATCCGAACCCCTCAGCGGGTTTTATTATCAGGCTGTCAGTCATACCTTCTGCTAACAATATGATGTCTCCCTTAGTATTGATTGACCTGCCAAAGGCCTCGATGTAAAGGGACATTCCCTCTCCGGATGCACGATAGTCTAGGGTCGGGATCCCCTGGAATGCGAGACTCTCTCTTATGTCGAATTCTGTATCTGGCTCAGTGGTGAGATTGATCGATCCGGGGACGTCAGTAAGGAAAATTGTGGCTGGCCACCACGCGGAGTCCATCCATTGCATCTGTTGCATCATGATGGAGTTGATCCCCACTCCATTTTCTTTGAGATACTGATCCGGGACTGTCATGTCTATCGATACTGCGGTTCCTAGGGATGCGGTGATATCTACAACTTCGGGAATTTCGTCGATCATTATCTCTGTTCGACTACCAGCGTCTCGGTTGATGAGGAGGATGTGTGCCCAATCCAGAGGGTTAGTCATCGAATATCTTGCTGAAGTGGATACCTCAGTTATTCCTGCTATGTTTTCGAATTCGAAGGTCGCGTCCACTAGCATCCCAGTAGGGACACCAACTTCTAGTCCGTTCAATGTCATCAGGAGGTCTTGCCCGTTTATTCCCATGGCTTGAATCATGATCTCGCTATGTGCTGGAACCCAGCCATCCAGAGCTAGCATAACTCCCCAGTCTTGGGAATCGCCGTCAACGGATCTGGAGACTGACATATCAACCACTGGCGGTAGATCGGGAATCCATGTTCTCAGGTGGAACCCGTCTGAGATTCCGGATGGCGCAGCGATAAATGAGACTCCATGAACCCATGGTGGAGTTTCCAGGGTCCCATCCCCATGGCTGGCCTCCACAATCAAATCGAATGGTGCGTTTGCCTCCAACTGCATGCCAAATGAGAAATTTTCATTGGACTCGCCAGAGCTTGAGCCTGTGGAAATATCCGTAGTTATGCCAGAAAGGACTGCATTTACTGATCTTCCCAAGTCGGCGAATCCTCCGAGGAAGAATGCAAGCCCTGAGAGCCCTTGGGAAGTATTTAGTTCGGGAATATCGAGAGCTTGTCCTGAATCAGAGCTTGTGGGGACCTCTATGGATACTGATGATGGTAACGGGTCAATTATCGCCACGGCCGTCAACAGGTCCTCATCCAGAGTTGGTGCGTGATCCACACTGAAGCTCATGGATCTGTCGCCTGAAGCAGATATTGAGGCTGTTCCCCTTCCATCTGGACCGAATGATCCCTCGGAGACAGGAGGGATCCAGCTGACCTCGGAGATACCGGAGACCCTAGAGGAGATGGCAGAAGTCCCGTCATTCGGGTCATGGTGGAACATGAAGTGATCTCCGGACATCGTTTCTGGGGCCTGTGAGTCGGTTATCTGCGCCTCTATGGTTCCGATGGATGAGCTCGTGCTCCAGCTGGAGTATGATCCGAAGAGGGCTGTGAACTCGTCGGGAAATTCGGTTATCTCGACAGCTTGCCTTTGTTCCAAGTCCTTCCCGGTGTATGTTATCTTGTCGATGCCCTCTGATGAAGTGTAGACTGCTGATTCTTCATCGACGTAGAAGCTGATGTCGTCAGGTATGTCAGAGATATACAGGGACTGGTAGGAAGAACTGGAAATCGTCCCTGGCTCGTGATCGATATATGTGAAATTGAAAGGCTCGTTCGAAGAGGTGTTTACCGATATAGTCAATTGATCGAGAATATCGTCATCATCTACAGAAAGAGCCGATAGTCCACTGAATCCTATGCTAGCTGCTACAGGGACTAATGGATCGACCAATGTTCCGTCTCTACTCAAGACTTGTGTAAGTGACCTATCCTTCGACAGAACCAGATGGTCGCCTGTAATTATCGGGTGGGGACTTGATCCTATTTGCAGACCGATCCTTCCAATAGATAACTCGTTCCTAAGGGCGCCCCAGTTATCGTGCATTATCAGATTAAATTCCCTGCCCTCGAGATCCCCACTAGGGCCTACGCTACCGGTGATTGCTTCCACGACGGTCGCTGGGATGCTGTTCAGGACACCTCCAACATCTAGGTAGAGATCGACTAGATCCATTATCAATGAGTCCAAAATACGAGAGACGAAATCTAGATTATCGGAGTTATCCAAATCTATGTTCTCATCATCTTCTCCACTGACATCGAAGGACCCGAATAGTACTAGAGCTGTTGGGATTGATTGTATAGATATGCTAACTTTCCTGTGATCTGTTGCCTCCCCCCCTCTTTCATGCCATGAATCATAGTCGAGAGATTCCAGAGGTTGAGCTGACCTCAGCAAAATCATACTGATGGGAGGGTAGGCTGGATTTACAGGAAGGGTGGGGTCATCCACGTTTGGACTGGTATCTCTTGAGAAGTTCTTGATCCCTAGAATCAGACCGAGTCGAGTGGGCTTACCTCCGGGCAACTCTGGCTCATCGGAGGACCCTAGCATTCTGAAGATTCTAGTGATCTCTCCCTGGGACATCGATCCCTCTGGCATACCCCTGAGCCAGCCAAGTGAATTTGTGGTATTGCCATGTGACCCGTCATTCTCCTCTGTTGGAGTCCCGGACCTGTCCTCATGGAAGTGGATGTGTAGGTCTGATCTCCTGTCTGCGAAATACTCCACGGTCGTGAGGCTCCTGTCTCCCTCTATCCCCCCTGCTGCCGGTATGGTGCTGTCCGTCCTAATCACTAATTCCAGATCACCGGGGATCATCTCTGAGACGCCATTAGGCTTGACATCGAGGCTGATGTAGGCTAATTCCCACAACTCCCTGTCTCCTTCTGAAGGAGGGGAGAATCTCGCATACCCCAAACCGACTGAAATCCCGCAGTCAATCTCATCTGGAGGGAGGAACAGTAGTTGCTCTGGGCTGTATCTATCTGGGCATGAGTCCATATCGCTTGAGTCTAGGGATATTGAGTAGGGTGCGGAAATTCCTATCAGAGTCAATCCCGAACCATCAAAATTCGATCCGAATATGTTTACAACGGCTGCTATAAGATCTTGAAGTACCGCACTCGCATTGAAGAATATTCTCTCTATTCCGATTTCCAGGGAGAAATCCTGGGGCATTGTTGAGAACTTTGAGTCGACGACCCAAATGTAACTCTCGCCATCGCCGAGCGCTAGTACTGAGTCTGGGCTAGAGTAGGCAAAGGATTTGATTAGAGAGACCTGCAAGGAGTCCATTCCGTCCCATACTGAATCGGTTTGACTCCCCTCAAGAACGTCCACAGTGTAGGATACAGATGGCTGAATCCACACTGTTCCAGTATCAATATCGATATTGCCTAGCCCAAAATCCCCCAGAGAGATACTGAGTCCAACTTGGATGTCATTGTCTCCATCATTGTCTATGTCCACAGCATGGCTCAAGGGATTGGTTTGGGGATTTATGAGTGAGAGGAGATTGGTGGTGAAGGTTACAACATTGGTACTCGTAATTGAGTTTCCATCCAAATCTATGTACTGCGTCAGAATTACGTAATCGGTTATGTTCACCAATGTCTGCCAGACATTGTCTACGGTTACTGAATCGTCCTCCCCGATTATCAGCCTGTAAGGGAGAGGGTGTTCCGGGCCAGGGGGCATGGTCTCGGTGAACGATGATCCCTCCAGGGATTCTCCAATGGTGGATAACGGATCTGATTCCCCGCTTAGGGAGATTCCGTCTCTGACTCCCTGAATGGTCGGGCCAGCAATCTGTCCAACTGAGTTGGAGTCCAAGACTTCTTGGCGCTCGCCCATCACATCTGAGAGTCTGTCCAAAATCTCGAAGTCCTGTGACTCGATTCTCGCCTCCGCTTCTGCTTGTTGGATGGGGGAGAAGAGCGGCACTAACAGGAGGAGGATTAGGACCAATGCTCTGTTATTTGAAACACGAGGGGGGCCGTGTAGGACACGGACACCGCTCTTGACCATGCACGCACCTCTAAGAGGTGCGCTAAAGGGTATTGCCCCTCCTGATTGTGATATATTTCACATTGAGTACAGTGAAAGAACGCCTCTAGAGCCCTACTACCTCTATTGATCCACAATGGGGGCATGCTGTCTTCGCTCTGTCTACCCCCTCTGGCAGGTCGACTTCGAACATCTTGTCGCACTCCGAACAATTCTTCCTCACGGTTCTGTTTTCTACTCCTGTATTGGCATCTCCCAGATCGGGCTCTGGAGATTGGGTTGGCTCGACAAGGGCTTGGCTTTCTTCCGACTCCTCGTTCTGTTCACTATCTTCTGGAAATTTGTAATCTACGACGCTCTCGTTATCATCAGTTGGGTCGTCTTCATCCTCGAATTCACTTAGGAGGTCTGCAGCTATGCTATTGGAGGGCTTTGATGGAGATGGCTCGGAAAGAAGCTCGGCGAATTCCTCGTCGCTAATGTCCAAAGAAGCAGTTCCTGAATCAGGCGAGGATGTTCCCGACATGCCGCTGGCAATACCCCCAGTAGCCCCCATCGGTGGGCTTGAGAAGGTGGTGCTCGCACCGCCCCACATAGCTTTCTGCTCCTCAGCGGTGATCTCTCTGGGGACGGTTTCGTTCTCTTTCTCTTCTCTTTCAGAGTCAGCCATAAGAGCGGCTATTCTACGATTAGAGGCAATTCTGAGATATGCCAAGAAGGAGATTACTGCAAGTAGGGCTAGAGCCCCTAGGCCCATCAATAGTTCATTTAGTCCTATTTCGTTCCCATCCTCAGCGTTGGTGATGGTGACCAAAATTTCTACATCGGATACTAACCCCTCGTCATTCTGGACTCGACAAATCACTCGATAGACCCCCGATTCTGAGAAGATATGCTCCACGGTTGGCCCCATGGCATCCTCATCATTGTCAACGGTTCCATCCCCGTCAGAGTCGATCTGGGCATTGAAATCCCATGAGTAGAACAGACTTTCTGACTCTTGATCTTCGAATGGCACCTCCAGGACCAGTGATACGCCTTGGGTTGATTTCAGAGTCCCGTCGAACACCCCGGGAACTGGCGGAGTGGAGTCGAAAAGTTGGATGGAAGCGGTATCTTCCGAGGTCATGCCCGAAAGATCCGTAACTCTCAGAGTGACTAGATGAAGTCCGGATTCTGCCTCAGATGGGAACGTGTAAGTGAAGGTCCTAGCAGATTCGAAATCGGATTCTGAGGTCGAATGGAGTTCCCCATCCACCAGCCACTCAACAGTCGATACGCCCCAGTTGTCTGTGAAGGTAGAGTCGATTACGATATTTTCATTGAATGACCTTTCAAGAATTCCATCGACTGAAATGTCGACCACGGGCGGTGACAAATCCTCGACCGTAATGTCCTCGTAGACGCTGGTGCTCCTACCATCAGCTCCCAGAACTGAGAGCCTGATTGTCAAGTTGCTAGGCTCTGGCCAGCTGATATTGAAGGACATCTGAGTGTTGTCATCAAAACCGTCGCCATCCGTGTCCCATGAGTAGCCTGATTCGGGGATCTGGTTGGAAAGATTGGGGGTTGCTGATGCGTCAAGAGTGATTTCCGAACCGACATCGATGATTCCACTGGAAGGTATTCCCGATACAGTGGGGTCCATTATCGGCGTTAGAGAGAGAACAACCGTGGATGCTATTGGGAGTGTTCCTGCCCCGCCTCCCGAGGGGCCTGGCTTGTTGTCCACCACAAGATAGAGGTCCTGACCCTCCAAAGACTCCGGGACCGTCCAAACGATATCCCTGCTGGATGTGACTAGGAGTAAATCGGTTCCTTGGATTCGAGCTGCTGCTGTCCCGCCTCCGTTGTACAATTCCAACTGGTCGCTATCCATAAGGAAAACATCGGGAGCTCCCTGCATTGTACTAACGTCAATTCTCACCTGGGTCCCTGTGTCCATTGAGAAAGGACCGTAGAGGGTCGAGCTCTGGCCCGATTCTAATCGAACTATTGTGTCCACGAGTGTGAAGGGTGCAGGAACTACAGTAGAGGCATCCAGAGTGACTGAAGCTGAATCCCCTCCCTGGTCTCCCAATCCGCCGTCTTGTGGATGTGCAAGATTGTCGATGACCATGTACCACCTTGTGGCATCCCTGTCGGATGGAACGGTCCAGTGCCAGTCACCGGTTCCATTGAATGACTCGAAAACCGAGTCACTCTCCCATACTGAGTCACTCCTGTAGGATTGCTCGTTCTGATAAACAGTAATGGCATTGGACGAGAACAGAAGTATGTCTATTTCCGAGTCCGTGGAGATATCGAAGGAGATAGTCTCTCCCTGTTGTAGCACTCCTAGGTCCACCCTGACACATGACTGGTCAGGAACGTCCCAATTCGCTGGCATCATTTCCATATCTGCTCCGGAGCATATCACCACTCCTCTGGTCGAATCAGCGTTTGCCATTGGCGAGCAGGTAGCCATCATTAGGACAGTCAGAGTCAATATGGTGGCTCCACGCACAGTTTAGGGTCATCGTTCCCCTTTTGAATCATATCGACGATACGCTCATTCCTGAGTCAGAGGTTCTTGGGGAGGGGTGTTGGGGGGAACCATCTGAGCAGAACGACATCTCCTACCGACCTAACCCACTTCCAAGGTATGGCGAGATGGGTTCGTCCCTCCACTAGATCCGCGGGTGGGTCGGAAACGAATATGTGAGTACAAGACCAGTCATCGGTATTGACGAAGGAGTCGTATACAGTTCCCAGCATCCTTCCGCTTGGGAGTATCACGGGAAGACCCCTGATCTCAGATGCGTGAAGGTCGACCATCGAGCGATGGGACGGACCACATGGCATCAATATGACGGAGGCGCGACTCACTTTCCGCGGTTCTTGTTAGCCTTGAGGCTGGGGCGAAGCTTCTCAGCGCCCTTCCCCTTGTTGAGAAGTCCTCGTCCTCTCTTCCCTGAGCTGGTCTTACCCCTGAACGCACGTCCTGAGTGACTGTTTCCTTCGGATACCCATGAGAGTTCCTTGTCGGAGATGATAGCTGGATGGGACGGATCTAGAAGGATGACCTCGTAGAACTTGTTCTTGCCGTCTTCGCCAACCCAGTAAGAGTTCAGGACCTCGAGATTTGGATATCTCCTGCTGACCCTCTCTTCTGCTATCCTCTGAATGGACTTTGCCATTGTGATTTTCTTGATTCCCGACTTGGAAGGCTTCCTCTTCATGTGGATCTTGCCCTTCCTGAGCCCTCCTCTCCTTACTCTAGTCCTTACCAAGACAACGCCTTGCTTGGCCTTGTATCCGAGTCTCCGAGCGGCATCGATCCTGGTTGGCCTCTGCACACGCTGGAAAACGGGGTCCTTCCTCCATGATGCCATTCTATCACGCCTGTGAAGCATTGGCATGCCTTCCTTGGGCTTCTTCCAGGTTTCACGAACGTACTTTGCAATGCCCATCTGATAACCTCCAGCGGCTGGCCGAGCAAAGTCCCCTTTATGAGCCTGCCCACATGTCCCCAACTATCAAAGAGGTACAGAAATCGATACACACACGCCTAATGGACGTTCTTCTTCCCTGTGTAGGAGCATTTCCTAGCATACTTCAGTGAGCTATCAAAAAGATTAGTGGTCCGCGCTCCCGGACTTGAACCGGGGACCCCCTGATGGCTGCCTACAACCATGTGTTTCCAGTCTACAGTCAGGTGCTCTAGCCAACTGAGCTAAG
>Ga0208130_1000080_pt1 | contig 48880 bp, 30 predicted proteins | sample ETNtaG_31_FD_185771 | JGI IMG/M metagenome (GOLD analysis project Ga0208130, IMG submission 185771) | Marine microbial and viral communities from oxygen minimum zone, Eastern Pacific Ocean - ETNP201310SV78 (SPAdes) (version 2) | ecosystem: Environmental > Aquatic > Marine > Oceanic ... | reverse complement strand
GAATTAATCGATATTGTTACATCAACACACTATGAGTTGTCTGGAACGATATTCTGGGACCATGATGACGACGATGATGCGGACGTTGGAGAGGGTGTGTCAGATGTTGAAATTCTGATGACAAGCGATGGTCATGATAATATTACTCAAATTACCGATGCCGCTGGTGATTGGAGTGTGTATGTTCCTGCAGGTACAACTTGGCAAGTCTCGACATACAGAGAAGGGTTTGATCAAGAAACTGAATCTATTGCTATGAACGCCCCCAACTCTGTAGAAATTGAACTTACAGCTGGATATGTGGATATATTTGGAAACGTAACGCACTCAGATTTATCGAATATTGGTGAGCAAGTAGAATTAATTTTGATTCCTACATCTGGCATGGTACGTGATCGAATAGTACCAGACAAGGTATTCGAAGATGGAGTGTGGAACGGTCAATGGACTGCTTCTGTTGAACCTGGTCTTTGGATTATTCGAGCAACACTGGAAGCGTCTAATCTAGTAGGAATGGCAAGCATCGATGCAGACATTAGTGATGGTGGAAATGTAGACATCAATCTTGTGTATGGTGGTTGGCTGCATCTTTCTACTCAATGGCTGGACTTTAATGGAACTCAACATCATGCAATGGAAACCGGGATAGAGGGTGCAGAGATTGTTGATGATGTGGAATTCATAATGTCCTCAGGAGCAGGAGTCCGATGGGATGCTTTGTTGACTGAAAACGGTGAAATTTCAATTCTAATGCCAAGTGGAATGATTGAGGTCGAAGGCGGCTTCTCTGTTGACCAAATGGACCGTGTAATGGAATATACTGCAACCAAGTCAATTAGTGTACCAGGTTCAGGAACAGATATCACCGCCTCGGTCACTCAGGACTTATTGTTCAGCCGAATCGCTAACCACACAATAAGCGCTACAATAGTCTCTGTAACTGGTGGAGAATTAACCCAAGAAGAGGAATTTAATGATGTCAAAGCCACTCTAGGAGATGACGGCCAATACGACTCAATTGAGTTTACAATGTCTCTTGATTATCTTGGACATGAGTCGGTGTCAAGTTACACTGTATCAGGAAATGTTGCAGGTACCGATGGTCAATATTGGAACGTTGAAGTATGGGATGAGTCTATTGAAAATTGGACCACGCCTTTCGCCTTTGAATTCGGTTTAGATAGCAACAATAGCACAACCTATGACAATCTACTGCTTCGAATTACTCCTGCCAATCAATCGACTGCTCAGTCACTTACCAATGGTCACAACGTAGATATCAAGTTCACTTCAACTGATGGCTATCAGTTTGAACAGGAAGTAATTGTTAGGATTCCTCAATTCCATGATTTCGAATTAAGGGAGCCAGTGTTGGATATTTACGGAATCCGTCCAGGTGAGGAGCTGTCTATCCCTCTATTATTCACAAATAGTGGAAATGGTGATGAGAGATTTGAATTTGAATTCGATGACGTTCAACTTCCACCAGATTGGCAAAGAACAGGTGCCACATCACATACCATAGGCGCTTTTACAGACACAACTCATACTATCAAGATAATTTCACCTGAGAATGCAACAGGAAATGAGGATTTCATCATTACAATTTCCGTTACTGACAAGAACAATGGAACTTATTCTCCAATAGTGATTAGAGTTAAGACATCTCTCCCTGTCCTTGAAATTAGCGTAATTGATGCCGTTGACGACCCATTATTCGGAACAATCCATACATTTACAGTAGAGGTGGAAAATTCTGGATTGGTGGATGCTGAGAAGGTTAAGTTGATTGGAACAGTTCGTGGAACGAATGTAAGCTCTAGCGTAACACAAGATGTGTTATCTGGAGATACGGTGAGATATCTCATCGACATTGATCTGACAGATTTCGATGGTCCATCGCAAGAATGGTTTGATTTTGAGATTGAAACTGAAGGTCAAGAATTTGGCGAAGAACCGGAAACAGTAAGCAAGAGATACTCACTTAAGGCTCCAGGAGTGGATGATTCAACAGCAACCGCGGTTATTGGTGTAGTTCTAGCATTAATCCTGCTGTTTGTTTTATGGTACTTCACAAGATCTGGATCGAGAAGACCCGGTGCCCCATTCTGATAACCTAACTAAGTCCCCTTTGCAACCTTGGTCAAGACAAGACCTCATAGGTGAAAACCAAATAGAGTAGGTTAGTGATTGGCCAATGACTCTTGAAGATCTTGAGTTAATGCCCGAACCAGAAGATAGTAGGTTGTTGACTGCTGTTGACCCCCAGGCTCCGGGATATCCTGGTTCTGAGTATGGATTATCCGATCAAGAAGCGAGAGAGTTACGTTGGCCATTAGGTCCGATGAAGGAGTTTCTATGGCCCTGGGGTGCTGCCAGCTTTGCAATAGGGGCAGTTCTATTGGTAATGACTTGGTCATCTATTCAACCATTGTTGGTATCTTATCTACCAGACTCTGAGTGGGCATATCAGTCTTCAGGGATTAGGGGGTTACAAGACCAGGGTTACTATGGAGACGGAGTTCATGTCTGCATCGTAGATACTGGAATTGATATTGCTCACCCTGATTTCAAAAATACTAATTTGGTCGGTTTTCGAGATTTCTACTCTGGAGAGGATGGCAATATTCGAGATATTGGAGATGATTATCACGGTACGTTGATGGCTGGATTGTTAATTGGAAATGGCACTTACGTAGGAGCGGCACCAAGCGTTTCCCTCTCAGTGGCTTTGGCTCTTGGACCTGAAGGAGAAGCGGGTCAGTCGGATAGAGTTTCTTTGGCGATTCGGTGGTGTAGGATTTCTCAAGATGTTGATATCATTAGCCTGAGTTTAGGTGGCGATCCAGGAGGCGGAATGAGCAATCTCCAATCTGAAACTGTCGAGGCGGTAAACGAGGCATTAGATGCTGGAATTTTTGTTGTAGCGGCGGCTGGCAATAATGGCCAAAAGGCGAACATCAAAGATGTATCAATTCCAGCAAATATCCCAGGAGTTATTGCAGTGGGTGCCTCAACTATAGATGGCAGAATCTGGTCAAATAGTTCGATGGGTTCCAATATAGATCCTTATTTCAATGAGGAAAGGCAATTTCCTAATCAGAAGCCAGAAGTTACCGCACCTGGAGTCAGATTGTTCTCTACTGCATCAACAGAAATCACACCGGCTTATGCCTATTCAACTGGAACTTCTGACTCAACTGTTATCGTTGTCGGAGCCCTTGCTTTGATTCTTCAAATTAATGGGGCTGAAATGCGAGGAGAAGATGGACAATTCGACTCACAAGAAATGAATTTGGTGAAGAGTGCTCTTGCAAACTCATCCTTAAAATCGCAAGATATGGGTGCAATTCATTCAAACAAATCAGGCTACGGTGAATTGAATGCAGAGGCATGGTTAGAAGAGATTAGTATTGAGTTTAATCTAAGTAAATAATTATCATTTTTCCTATATTTCTCCAACCGAGCCTACGGCTCGATGAAACCCTATGATTAAATCACTTTGAGATCCCCCAATATCATGACGAGTGCCCGAGCAAGAAGCGAGTTCCTAGTATTTCTAATGCTTACAAGCACAATGTTGGCTATGGTTGGCCCTGCACTTCCAGTCTCCGCAGACAATGAAACTACCAGCGGGACTATTACCGGAATTGAGAGGTGGAGTGGAACCCACCAACTCACAGGCGATGTTACAATAGCCGCTGGTGCAAAACTGATAATCGACCCTGGCACCGATATCTCATTTCCAAACGGTACAATGTTAGATGTTCGTGGTAATCTATGTGCAGGAGTCGCATCCTGTGGTTCCAATGGTAATGCAGCATCAGGTAATCCAATCACTCTCACGTGGGCAGAACCTGCGGTTCCGAATGCAACCGGAGAATGTTACGGATTAGGTAGCGGGAATTCACAAATAATGATTGAGGACCCCTCTTGCGGAGAAGGGGTAATTCTTCGCGATACGATGGACCTTTCACAATCGGGATTCAAGAGTATGCATTTTGAAGGTGCATGGGGAGTCCCATTCTATGTTCAATTGGAATATGAATATCGATATGGGGTATTAGTTCTTGATGGAGCAAGCCCTACTCTGCGAGATATGAGATTTGAAGATATCAATACTTCCAGTGTACTTGCAGCGAATTTAGCTCAACCAACTTTCATCGGCGGCGAATATGTTGCTGGCAATGATGAAGAGAGCGGAGTTACAGGTCAGGCAGTGCAGATTTATGGTGGAGGTACACCAATTTCTCCGATGATTTTCCAGGATGCTACTTTCCAATCAACAAACAAGGGTTGTGGGAATAGAGATGGAGGGAGATCTGCTATTTGGGCCTCTCAGACATTTATCCGAGTCCAAAACTCAGATTTTGCTGGTGGTGATTTTGGGATTAGTATCAGGAATTCGGCTGGAAAGGTGACTAATTCTACCATTTCAGTCACTTGCAATGGTATTGATGTGAATAGCCTAAAGGCAATTGGAAATACTGAATATGATGTTGAAATATCAAATAATGTAATCACAACTACTCAACAAACTCCCATTACCGCCTATTCTGGAGCCGACGTGCGAATTCACAATAACGAACTAGCCGGAGCTGGAGAAGGTTCTGGAATAGCAGTATATTCTTCAAAAGCTGAAATACACAATAACGACATCGGACCTATTGGTGGTTGGAATGGTCTATGGCTATTGGGAAGTTTTGATGTAATTGCTGAAAACAATTCAATTTCAGAAACCGCACAGGAACCTATTCTTGCTGGAGAATATGGAACTCAAGCACCTTCTCCTACACCTGCAAGACTTTACTTGGCTAACAATTCAATTTCGACTCAAGGTAGTGGGGAATGCTCATCGCAAAAGTGGTGGGGTGGTTCATTCACATGCCCAGCTATAATGGCGCATAGATCAGGAGCTACAATTGTAGACAACGAAATTAATGCTGGTGGAGATGCTGATGGAATTAGGGCAACTGGAGCCATACTTGATGTCCAAAGAAATGTGTTCAATGTTCAAGGAACTGGTGCTATATTGCAACATTATGATAGTGGTTTTGCAGATTCCCAACAATATGGGACACTGGCATTCTTTAGCAATAATGAATGGAATGGAGTTAGTGTAACCTACAATGTCTCTAAGTCTTCGGTTACTGTTCAATCAGAATACATCCCAAGCCCTCCTCCAGATGAACATCCTGTTTTACTCAGGTGGGCGGATCAAGAAGCTTGGGTGCAGAATGGTTGGCAAAACGGAGTCATACCACACGAAGTTAGGGCTTGTGATACCTGTGATGATTTCACTCCTTACAATTTCCCTCTAGCGATAAATATGGATAATAATTCCACAGTGTTCACATTCTCTAACCTTTCAAACTTGGATTTATCCAAAGTTAAAATTGATACACAACCGACAAAGTATGCAGTTCAGGTACAGAGAGCCGAACTGGTAAGATTCCAAACTCTAGTAAACGGCCAACGCGTAGAAAATGCAAACGTATTGATTGAGGATGCACTTGGTAATGATCTCTACAGTCTTGAAACTGACTCGGATGGCTATACACCATGGTTCTCTCTTGCTTCGAATTTCCACCTTGATTTCAGAGGTTTAGCTGGAGGTGATAACCCGGATGGTTTTGCTGACGATGAATTCGAAGACTCCTGTTCAGATGGAGAGGATAATGACGGTGATTTACTGCTTGATACAGATGATCCTGACTGTGATTACTCTGCAGGAACTAGAGAATTATCTCTCTACAGATATACTGCTTATAAATTTGGATACGGTATAGATAGTGGGGAGTTTACTCTTTCAGATACAACGTACCAAGATACTCTGTTTTTACATAATGATCCTCCCAGTGTTTCTGTGATTCAAAATGATGGTGAATCTTTTAGAAGAGTAGTCAATATGACTGGTTCTGCTTATGATGGTACATGGGCAGGGATTTACGAAACAGACGAGTTAGCCCAGTGGGATCAGAAAGGTTTTGTCCATGCTGTAGAAATCAAAGACCCATTTACAAGTGATTGGGCTGCAGCAGGATACGCTACAGACTCTAGTGGGGCGGAACCGGGTTATGTGTCAAGAAATAATCATCCATTCAGTAGTTGGTACTACGAGTATGACATGTCAGGTAGACAGGAAGGAGACTATACATTCGAATTTAGGGCATTTGATGGTCTAGAGTATTCTCCTATTCTAACTCGGACCATTAAGGTCAACACAGAGGCTCCAAGTGTCTCCGTAACTTCTCCGAGCACTCAATCGACCCACTCAGATGGTACTGTGACATTCGAAGGAACCGCTCATGACCCGTATGGATGCCCTATTGATTGTGGAACGGATATTGACCAGATATATTTCCAAATCGAAGGCCCTAACTACAACGTAATTACTTCGACAGAAGGCGGCACGGAGTGGTCTTGGACTTGGGATTTTAGTGGCCTTCCACGTGAATTAGCAACATACACATTTACTATTTGGGCTTCAGATTCTGATTTCTGTAAAGGAGATATTGATGAGTGCCAAGCCACGGTTATAGATCTTCAAATTGACAACCAAAATTCGCGACCGTTTGTAAGCCTAACCTCTCCTCAAAGCGGACAGATATATGCTGTTGATGAGAAATCAATTATCAGCGGAGTTGCTAGAGATAATGATGGGGATATTACTCGTGTTGATGTGGAGGTATTTGACGTCTCAAATGGATTTATCAATGTCTTCACAGGTGCTGTCACAGAAATTGAATCAAATGGTTATTGGGAAATGGAATGGGATTCAAGAATATTAACTCACAACATGCAATATCTAATCAAAGCAAGGTCCTATGACGGCTATGAGTACAGCGATTGGATGGAAGTGCAGGTCGTCGCAGATAACCCTCCAGATGCAGACAATAATAGACCCACATTTGACTCAACTAACTGGCAAACGGAGATTACTCTATTTTGCGAATTCGATACAACTTCACAAAATCCTTGCACAAAGGCAGAGATTAATTTACTAGAGTTCTTTGATGATGCAGATGGGATAAATTCCCTCATTCTATCTGTTTACGACGATGAAGCAAAATCATCTGATGATGAATTTGGATTAGTGATTAACATAGGTGTCGATGGAGTCGCGTTTTATGACCCTAAGGCGATGGGCTTCTACAATGAGGACATGGATACATGGTCTTTGAGTAATGTGATATTTGTTGCTACGGATCCCTTTGGTTCAAAGGAGATTTCTACACCAGTATCTTTCAATGTAGTTCCAATCGAATTCTATGTTGGCCCACCAGATCAAAATACTGCAAGCGAAGATGAATTAATCATCTTCAGTGGTTCTGGATTACCAGGAAAGACAGTTAGAGTGACATTGGGCGGTATTCAAGTCAATTCTACTGTAGTACTTGATAATTCAACATGGGAACTTGGAATTCTAGGAGCCATGCTAAGTAAGCCAGTAATACCGGTATTTTCTATTAGTGGTTCAGAATCCATTCAGGGCGAAGAGATTTCCCCACCATCTAGTGATGGAGGAATCAGTCCTGTGATGATTATTGCCATTGTTGTAGTTATTATCGCATTATTAGCTGGTACACTTTTCTTCAGTGGAGTAGTAACCTTCGAGGAAGATGATGAAGAATCTGATGAAGCAGAAGGAGCCGATACAAAGGGAGAACATCTAGTAAAAAGTGATGACCACCCTGGTTGGCTTTGGGACGCTGAAAAAGAAGAATGGGTACCTGATCCCGACCATATTGGTGAGTGAAGCAATAAAGCCCACCGTACGGTTAATTTCTTGAGTAATTGAAATCGCACCTATCATAATGGCGTCCATGGCTACTACTCGTCCTGGCGTTCAGGAACGCATTTTACTACATTTAAGGGATTATGTGGATTACTCCGATAAGGTCGAGGTGCCTTTTGCAATTTCTCAGATGGGTATCGCAAATGCTGTTTCCATCGCTCGTTCGAATGTTCCCCGTGCAATCTCTGGAATGAAAGAGTCAGGCCACCTAATCGAGCGACAAGCTCATGTCACTGGAGTATCGAGAAAAAGGAAAGCATACTTCCTAACCTCTGAAGGAGTAAGTCTTGCTGACAATATATGGGATAAGGTGTGTGAGCAACCAGTTCGATTAATTCACTCGGATGGAAGGGCCGAAAATTTGGACCTTAAAACGGCATTGGAACGAACCGGACTCCCCCTAAGGCACGTTGACATTTTGAGATATCTGGACGATTCCGGCACTATTGACTTGTCTACATTATCTCCAGATTTAATCGAAAGGGATCTATCTAAACATATTGAGAAGCAACTTGTAAATTCACTGAATGATTTACCTAGATTACGCCGATTCTATGGCCGAGAAGATGAAATTACCAAAATGGCAAATATCTTGGAATCAGAATCTACAACGCTACTAGTTCCAGGAATTGCTGGAATTGGAAAAACCGCTTTAGCGGCGAAATTACTTGAGCGCTTTACTCATCGAAGAAATCTTCTCTATCACCGGTGTCAAGACTGGGAAGGTTCGAGAGCGTTTCTAGAGGCTTGTTCGGAATGGCTTGCAATGATTGGAAATAATGACTTGAGCGACTATGTTTCCTCAACACCAGTTCCACAGGTCACAATGGCGGTGAACATAATTGTCGAGGGTTTGAAAAATTCCCCTGCCCTTATCGTAGTAGATGACTTACACAAGGTAGCGGATGAGAACTTCGTAGCAATTCTTCGAGGCCTTACTCTTCGTATACCTGAAGCTGAGGAATTAGGTTTAGTTATGTTCTCTAGATCATTTAGAATGGTGGTTCCGGAAAATGATTCAAGTGGCAATACAGTTGCAAATTTCCTCCCACTCGAGGGACTGGATCAAGATTCTAGCAGGCAAATACTCACTGCAATGCCAGATATTGATTTGCAACAATTCCTCCACATTTATACCCTATCAAGAGGTCATCCATTAGTACTTGAATTGATAAATCGAGGAAGTGTTGGGGAAACCTTCCACTCTACCTTGGAGGCTTTTGTTGAAAAGGAAATTTTCAGTAAATTATCAGGGCCTCAAAAACGACTTCTAGGGGCGATTGCAGTATTCCGTGAACCAATGCCATTGGCCTCACTTAGCACATTAGATGCCGATCTAGATTTACTAGATGACCTTGTAGAGAAAGGACTAGCAAGAAGAATAGATTCTGATAATTATGACGTCCATGATTTAGTTAGAGAATTCCTTGTTCGTTCGATGGATGATTCATTGAAAGCAGAATTACACAACAATGCTGTAGAATGGTATCGAAACAGAACTGAAACCGCTGTTGAGAAGATTGAATTCATCCATCATCTAAATGCATCTGGAGATATGGATAATCTTGCCGACGTTTTGCAAAGAGATGGTAGAGAGCTGGTTAAGTCAGGTCATATCGAACTATTAGGTATTCTCAGAGGCTTGGAATCAGATGGTTTTAGCGCAATCCAATGGGGTTTGATTAGAGAACTTCGAGGCGACATTCTCTCTATTCAAGGCCGATGGGATGAGGCTGAAGAAGAATATGCAGCGGCGATTCCAACTGCAAAGAAGCATAAGGAAGCAGAGACACTTGCTCGATTACTCTCCGCTCGAGCTGATATTGCGATAAAACGAGGTGCTATGGATGACGCTCTAGAATTACACCGTCAGGCATTAGAAATTCAAATAGCAAAAAGAGATGCGGTTGGTGCATCAAGATCCTACATCAACATGGGGTACATTTTCCGCCGACGTAGAGATACTAGGCATGCATTGGAGGTGTATGGAAATGTGGAGGAATTGCTGGACACAGAAACTGATCCGAGTTTGATGGATGCCCGAGTTAGATTAGCATCCGCCTTCCTAGAGATGGGTGAATTAGATCGTGCTAGAGATCATGCAATGGCTGCACACGACGGGACAAAGGACAATGGATTGGATGCACTTCATGCTAGGAGTAGGGCGGTATTGGGTAGGTATTATGCTCGAATGAAGGATAATGATTTGGCTTTACTTCACTATTCTGCTGCCTTAGAAATACTATCTGAGGCAACAGATCCTCACAGCGCTGTCGAGGTTGAAATGTTACTTGGCCAAGTACTAAGCGATGCTGGCAGAAAATCCGAAGCCGCAGAGCGTTACCTAGATGGTCTTGCGGTTGCTGAAGCTAATGATTTCAGATTATTGCAAGGCGAGCTACTCGCAAGGTTAGGGGAGGTAGAGAGCGATCGTTCTGCCAGAATGAATTATCTCCAACGTTCTCTTACAGTATTCCGTGAATTAGGTGCCGTGGACCGAATGCGGGACGTTCAAACTGCAGTACATCGGGCGATTATGGGCCATTGATTTGAATCTCATATAGTAGGGTTAATTTGTTCTAGCTCACCCTTTCCAAGCCGATTGGAAAACTCCGGTCCTTCCTGTTTAGAAATTGAAAGAACTCCATTGAACCTCTCACCAATCTGGTGTAAAACTTCGGATTCGGCTAGGTGTGGAGCGTTATTTTTCTCAGATAGGTGGCAAAGAACAATGCTACTCAATTTTGGGTGCAATATTTCTGCTAAGATATCTGCAGTTTGCTGATTTGAAAGATGCCCCCCTCGTCCTGAAATACGTTTTTTTAGGGACGGGGGATATGGGCCTGAAATCAGCCTATTAAGGTCATAATTCGCCTCTATAGAGATATGTTCACATCCAGCTAAATGTTTCATTAATTCAATAGTTGGCTCACCTAAATCAGTAACAAACGCCGCTCTCCTTCCGTCATCGTTACTCGCAATAACTGCAACATTGTCTGCATCATCGTGAGGAACTGGTACTGGAAGCAGACTCAAATCTTCCGATATATACAACCTTTCGAGCCCCTCAAAGGTTCTAACTTGTGAAATAGGTTCCAGCCCCAACCTCATGGTTGTTTCCAAATTTGCGTACAATCTGGCGTCCCATTTTTTCGAGGCCCGAGCGGCCGATTTAGAATGATCAGAATGATGGTGGCTGAGAATAATTGCATCGATAGAAGCCGCCTTTACCCCCGCTAACCTCAACCGTTCTTCCATTTGTTTTAGAGAAAATCCACAATCCACTACGACTCTTGTATCGCCTGTGGACAGTAGTGTGGCATTTCCACGACTGCCACTCCCCAAGTGAGTTATATCTAAGCCCATTGAATCAGTATGCCGGGCGAAGCCGTAAGGTCTTCAATACAACCCTAAATTTCAGCTTAAATCAACTAATATTCAAACTCCTCTCGTGTGCGCGACGGCGAAGCCGTCGAGCAATTCTATCTTAGGTGTGTCCGAACGACGCTCCATCACCGTCATAAGTCAAACAAGAGCGCTAACATATGTCTACCAGAGGTCATACCATGCGACGTAAGCAAACTGCGTTCTTCGTCACATTGTTGATTTTGAGTAGCCTAGTCTTCGTTTCCCAAACTAGACCACAGGCACCAGTGTCTTCTGTTGACCCACCAGATTTACCCGGTTCTGGCCCGATGGCTGTGGACCAGGATGAAGATTTAATTCCTGATATACATGAAGTGATATTTAGTGAAGCAAGACATATCGATACCCCGTTTGGTGTTGTAGTGGTTGAGGGGCTAGATCCGATGAATGGTTCTGATAACATCACTGACTTCGATAGAGATGGAGCTAGTGCACTGATGGAATATTGTTGGCCATGGACATTGGAAACCTGCTTTACAGAACGCCTTTCGTTAACAGGTAAATCCCCCGATGAAACAGAGTCTGGATTCAGGGAGTATCTTGATCCTCGGGAATCGGATACAGATGGAGATGGCCTCCCAGATGGTTATGAAATTTACATGTGTACCGAAGGAGGTGCTGGTTATCAAAATCCAGCTACTAGTGAATGGACTTGTCTATACTTCGATCCTCTGGATAATTCAGATACATTCGAAGATGCGGATTTATGTGTTGAACAGGCCAGTGAATGGGGTTGTGGGGACGGTTTTGATGTAAACCGAGACGGTGAAATTGACCTCGATGAACGTTACACAAACTCTGAAGAATATTGGTTTGGCGCACCATCTGATTGGCTTACTGAAAGAGACGGTTTGTGGTGTGCTGGAATAATGCCCAACCTTCATCCAGATGCCTGTCAAGACGAGATTGTAAGGCCCACCGGTGACGATGGATGGTTGGGTAGTGACCCTCGTCGAATGGACTCCGATCATTACACTTGGAGTGAATTACTTCCAACCAGTCTGGCAGTTCCCGGAGATGGAATACCTGATGGGTGGGAGGCATATCATGGCCTCGATCCAAGAAATGCAAGCGATGCGACACTAGATTCAGATTCCGACGGATGGGATATAGACAGAGACGGATTCATAATCCCCGACTCTTCAATTGCGACCGCTCGCTGGGGAGAGGCATTCAGTAATTATGAGGAATATTTGATTCACATGGATAGTGGTCACTGGGTTCGACCTGGATTAAGAGGGACGATTTTAACAAGTCAATCAGACGAAGTTATGCTATTCGACCAAGGAACAAATCCAATGTTAGTCGACGGAAGAGTGCACACCGTTCTATCAGATAATCCAAGAGACCGTTTACTTGTTGGTTCTGCTTATGGGATAACTGCAATTAATCCGTTTGAGAGAATTTCTTCGACTTTTGAACTGCCAAATGGCATGGAATTATTCACTATGATTCGTTGGAATCCATCTTCCGAAGATTATCTTATTCTAGGGACTAATCATGGAATACATTCGTTAATCCTCGAGAATGGCTTACCTCAGATGGATACATTGTCAGCATCGAATATAGGAGCTGTTCAAGTGATTGAACCTCTACAAACAGGTAGTGGTGATTTGGATTTAATTTTACTTGGCCATGGGTCAAATGCCTGGAGGATGACAATTTCCGAACCATCTTCTGGAACTGGCAACCCCGACTTTAGCGAAGTAGTAGCCATAGAAGAACTAACGCAAATGTTAGACATAGTAGGTGCATCATTCACGGAAGTAATCCACGTTCCAATGTCCGGTAGAGGTCCAATGTTGATTGTTGGAACAGATAGTGGAATGATTCGATGGGATACCACAGATGGAACATCTTCGATAGGTCAACCATTCTGGATTTACACTACTGAAGATGCCGAAGAATATGTCCAATTTGCAGACTTGTTGAATCAATCAAAGTCGGCCGTAGTTAATGTCATGGAATTAGCAGGTCCTGTAGCTACTGACGGGTCATTAGAGGAAGTAACCGGAGTTTGGCTAGGTACACCTGGCGGAATACATCTGATTGACCTAGATTTGTTTGTTGGACTTCCTAAACAGGCCTTCATCACAGACCGGATGTTCAATTTAGAACGTTGGGAAGAAGGCGCTAATGATATCTACTCAATTCATGCAATAGATGGCAAGATATTGTTGGGTTCAAGAGACGGAACTTGGGCCCTTGAAGGAGGGTCTCAGGGTGTATTAGGGATTGTAGAAAACCAAACAAGGATGCCTGGACTTGTCACCTCTCTTACTACCTTTATTCATGATGGCAACCAGTACTTGTTTGCAGGTGTTTCACCCGGTGAATACATGAACATCATGCCAATAAATCCCAAATCTATCGATTCGGACCTTGATGGAATGCCCGATGGTTGGGAGTTTGTTTACGGATTAGATCCCACCGACCCATATGATCGAGTTAGGGATGCAGATGCAGATGGGGTATACTTCGACATAGATGGAGTAAGTTTCAATCGAGAATGGTCCAACCTTGACGAATATCGATTCGTTAACACAAGTGAAGGCGGTTTTAGCGGAACAGATCCAAGAAATATCGACACTGATGGAGACGGTTTGACCGATGGACAGGAATATTGGGGTTGGTTTGCAGATTCTACAGATTTCTCTTGCCATTACCTAAATGAGGAGTATATTTGCGATGATGAAGTTGGAGAGGATGCTCTGGAAGTCCATCTCTCTGGTTGGTTAAACTCTGGTGCCGGAGGGGGAACTGATGGCCCCACAGACCCAACCAGTTTAGACAGCGATGGAGATGGAATGCCAGATGGTTGGGAAATTGAGCATCGCCGCTGGATTGGAGATGTATACACTGGTGGTAACCTTTGGACACTAGATCCGAGGGACCCCTCAGATGCAACTATGGATGCTGACGGGGATGGCTTGGATAATGTATGCGAATACAAATGGGGCCTTTACGTAGAAAGCGTGGCATTAGAAGGTCTACCTACCCATGGAGAAAATGCTAGCGCCGCTCAGAGTTGGACGAAGACTGATCCAAATAATCCAGATTCCGATGGTGATTCCCTGCCAGATGGTTGGGAGGCTCGCTATCAATGTTCATGGGGTAGAAATAATCGTGGAATTAATCCACTAAATGGGTCCGATGCGCTAAACAATCCAGACGGAGATGGATTTGATATCAACCATGATGGCATCTTAGATATTAACGAAAGCCTTGTAAATTGGCTTGAATACCACCTTAAGGATCAAATCATCTATTCTGATTCAACTGACTCTGGACTTTCTTTCCCAGATAATTTTACAACTTTACTTACTCATGAATCTTGGTTCGGATTTGCCGGCGATTCCTTCGGCGCCCAAACTAGTACAGCATATCGTAGCCTAGTTAATGGTACAACCAGTGAGGATGTTGGCGCCGCAAACCCTCTTGATTCTGATTCAGATAGAGATGGTATCCCGGATGGATGGGAATTCTACCATGCAAGATGGAGTTTATTCGATGAATCTTGGACATTAAATCCTGTGAATGAAGGCGATCAGGTCGGCGACCCAGATGGAGATGGGATGAATAATTGGGAAGAGTACAACGTAATTGATGGTAATTTTAGTGAAATTGACGACCTTACAACAGTTCCTCAATTTTACTTACTTCATGTAGGGGGTGAATTACTTGCAACCCCTTGGTTATCTGCAGAATCTACACTTTCATTCGGAACCTTCCTCAGTGAGGAAGACATACAACTCAGAGGCTATACTGCTGATCCCAATGAACCCGACACCGATGGAGATGGTTTGCTCGATGGGATTGAATTGATGTTTACTAGATGGAATGCAACCGATGAAACATGGACACTTAATCCACTAATCTCTGGTGATGGTAATTACGATTCTGACCGAGATGGAATCACAGACTTAGTGGAATTGAACCTTACTAATAAAAACCCACAGAATGGTGGTCTTTCACCTCCTGACGCGCCTAGATTATGGGAAGAAGCGGAATCTCTAGACCCCGATGAAGCGGTAAATCGAGTCTACCGTATTCTCTTCAACAAGGAAGGTAGAGCTGAGATTGCACTAGAGCAATTCGATGATTGGCAAAATGGAGAACCTGCCAAACCACTTCTTGTTGCTTTACTAGGGATAACCGATCCTAATTCTGACGATACCGATCGAGACGGTATGAGTGACGGCTACGAGTATTGGTTCACTGAATGGGATTTGGAGGATAACATTTGGACAATGAATCCACTAACAGATACAGACATTCACGTTGATAGTGACGAGGACTCATTTGATTGTAATGGAGATGGATATATTTCTGATTCGGAATCATTCGATAACCTTGCTGAGTATGATTCTCGTGTATATGGCAAGCGCTCGGCTATTGATACGATTCCAAATGGAACAGGGTTGGTATCTTACGGTCTAGATACAATCACTGCATACATGCAAGAAAGAGGTATGTCTCAGCAGGCGGCAGCCGATCAATTGTGGATTCTATTTTCAACCAAGAACCTCGAATCAAGCGATAGGGCTGGTCTGATTAATGCAATAGATCCTGATAATTTTAATTTCAGTCTAGCAGGTGTATCTGACCCAACAAATCCTGACTCCGATAGTGATGGCTTACCCGATGGTTGGGAATTTTGCTACTCGATTTATGGCGAATGGCTCCCAGTGAATGAATATAGGTGGTCGTTAAACCCACTAAATCCGTTGGATATTGACTATGATCCAGATGCCGATGGTTGGTATGACAGAACAATTTTCGACACAACCGCTGAACAAGGAGTTTGGGATAATAGAGAGTTTACCCCTGCTTCTCCCAATCAACAGATTCTTCCTTCCAACTCCGAGTTGTACTTCACCAATCTAATGGAATACAATAACGGAACCCATCCGTTAGAATTGGATAGTGATGATGATTCAATGGTAATGGAGCCAGTATTCAGTGGCGGTATAGTTATTGATTATGTTCAGAATCTTAATCTCTCAGATGGCCGTGAGGTATTCAAATATGGAACAAATCCTCTAGACAATGATACCGACGGAGATATGATGCCCGACTTTTATGAGTATTATAGAGGGTGGAATGAAACCAATGATAATTGGTCATCTTATCTAGAAATCTCTGTAGTCTGGTACCAAGTCACTCCTAATGTATTGAAACCTGTAAAAGTCAATGGAGGAACGATTGCTAGACCTGAACTTGAGTATACTTGGTTCACCCACGACGCCACAGACCCTAGTGATGCAGGGCAAGATGCGGATAATGATGGAGGTTGGGACTGTACAGGAGGAAACTGTGTCTACGTGCCATACAATAATTTTCAAGAATATTACGGAGTAGTGAATGCGACACTTTCGTCTCCAACATTGGTTAGACAGGCCAATCTATACGATTGTTCAGGAAATATTGTTCAGGAATGGTGGCAATTAAGGGAATCACTGCTTGGAACCTGTGGAGGAGCTGCTGCATTACAAAGCAATTACATGAGAATGTACAAGGTAAATAATGACGATTTACTCTATGCGTACATTGTAAATGATAACGATATTGATTATCAATATCTAGATGAATCAGATGATGAAATTATAGTCAATGGCGAATGGACTGATAACTACCAACGCTTTGCTGGAGACCGTTATCATTATCCAAACACTGGTTTGGGTGAATATGTTTGGGGTTGGTGGATAATTGATATTGATGGAGATCAAATTGCTGATGGAACTGACCCAACCAATTGGGACACAGATGGCGATTGGGCCAACGATTTCTTCGAAATTGAAGATGATATGTTAGATGGAGTACGAGGCAATTCTGGTTCACCAATTCGATATGATGATCGTACAACAAATTGAGCACAACCTATTCGGTTGTTTCATCAGCAAAGTTAGCGAGGGTTGACTATGGACGAGAATGCCAAGATACCAGCCGTTGATACTCCAATCGAGGAAAGGTTGCTATTCCTGCAAGAAAACATGGTCAATTTTGTTAAGCAGTATAATCTTCCTGTGATTGAAGTATCGTTGGTGGTTTCAAAATACATCAGAGTTCTACTAGAATCACTCGAGCGGGCAGCATCTGAGAGTGGAGAAAAGATCCCCGAAAATATTTCTCAAGCATGGGAAATTGATGCCGATTTGAGCGCTCCTACAATAGAATCGTTTCCGTTGGACAAACTACTTGGAACATTAGATGAAGATAGAATGGACATCCTAGATACTATGATGAGAGTAATTATCAATGGCGCAGAGATTCCATTTTCCTCAGCGCTTACCCTACTTCGAGATTGGGAAATGCGATTGAGGATTCAGATGGCTGAAGCGACAAGCCCCGGACACCTATTTAGTCCGATGGACTTGCCAGAGGGATTCTAGTTTTTCTCAATACAATAAGGACAAGATTTGGTAAGGACATATTGCTCACTTTCCATTTCTTCTTCTGTCAAAGGCTCTCTGCAAGCCCAGCACATCTGAGTTGTAGTTTCTTCCAATGCCGGGTCTAGGGCAACCCTTCTATCAAAAACGAAACAATCGCCGTTCCAATGATCGCCACCTACCTCTTCAAAGTAACCGAGGATACCTCCATCCAATTGTCTCACATCCGACCATCCTTGTTGCATCATAACCGCACTTGCTTTTTCACAACGAATGCCCCCTGTACAAAACATCACTACAGTCTGATTTTTGTCTATTTCAGACTCAGCTACAGCATCGGGAAATCCTCTGAATGTCGATAAATCGAGGTCTATTGCGCCTTCGAATGTACCCAGTCGAACCTCGTAATCATTCCTGGTATCTAACACAATAATTTCTCTCCCTTGGTCTAACCATGTTTTGAATTCCTGAGGAGTAATTGATTCGCCGGTCTTTTCTGCAGGACGAATTGAATCAAGACCTAAAGAAATTATTTCATTCTTCAATCTAACATTCATTCTCCTAAATGACATTCTATCGCTATAGGATATTTTCAACGGAATCCCTTGGAACCTCTCATCTGATTCGAGGTATTGTAAAAAATGGTCTATTGCTGATTTTTTTCCTGACAGAAAGAAGTTGATTCCCTCATGGCTTAACAAAATTGTGCCTAGTAAACCAACTTCATCACAAGTAGACTTGAAAGGTTCGCGAAGTGCGTCACGGTCTGGGAGATCAACGAAACGATATCCTGCAATATTCATGATTTCGCTAGTCACGCAACCACCTAACTGGACTCTGCTCGTGCTACTATACCGCTTGAAACCCACCATGCATCTCCAATAGACCAAATATAGAGCACGGGCCACAGTATAACGGTGAGAATGAGTGGGAATTGAACCGCGAACCAACTAGCAGCTTTTCGATGTTGTCGATTGAAATGTTGGCCGATGAATAAGAATGGAATCAAAGCCAAAGCAATAGCAATTAATGGCCTCAATGCACCCCATGGTCCGATACCACCACTGATTTCGTACCAGATTACTTTGACGACACCGAGAGGGTTTGTACTGTCCCCCTCGTCATCGACAACTTCGACGACGTAATCCGCACTCATTACCCCCTGGTCAGACCTTTGCCGAATGAATATGACGATTCCCTGACCACGCAAGACACAACTATGGAGGGCCCTTCGGAAGTACGTGAAACCCCGAGTTCTGCTAACATCATTCCCAGCATTTGGGGGACACGATGACAATGTTTCGATGAAAGTAATGCAAGCTATCGAATCTATTGGAATAACTGGAATTACACTAGTAACTGAATTATTGACATGTGATGAGGTTGGTTCACGAAGAGTTTCTGAATCAATAAATCTGGGAGAGAAATTTAACGCAATCATTCAACTTGGATTAGCCGATTCTCGAAAGTCAATCTCATTGGAACGGTGGGCTCACAATGAATCTAATTTCAGGATTGCAGATAACTCAGGAAGGGTGGTTAATGAAATTATTATTGAGGGTGCTCCTTCAAAGTATGAGACGACGGCTTCAAAGCATATCTTGGATGAGGAGTTTGAGGGCGAAGAAGATGTAGTTTGGAGTGAATCTGCCGGTCAATTTGTCTGCAATGAAACAATCTATAGGACATTAAATTCGATAGACTCAGTTGGAGAAAAAATTCCGGCGATTTTTATCCATTTACCACCTGAATCTGAGGTGTCACTTGAAAGGCAAATGGAAGTAATCACTCGTATAATCGAGACACTAGCGACAAAACCTAGGTTAGAGGTAGTAGGCGCACTGTTATTCGATTCTCATGGACGAATTATGGCATGTAGGAGACCACCTCAGGATGTTTGGGCTGGTTGGTGGGAATTTCCTGGTGGAAAGATCGATGAGGGAGAAAATGAGAAGGAGGCTTTACGCAGAGAAATTTCGGAAGAACTAGGCATTATTGTTGAACCAAATAGTCGAGTTGCATATCTTCAACATGAGTACGAAGATCGTTTTGTTTCATTATCTATCTGGGATTGTGGTGTTGTCAATCCGCAATCAATTGATGCTAAGGAACACGATTTGATTTGTTGGTTAGATCAACCTTCACTCAATTCGGTGAAGTGGCTTCCTGCTGATGAACCTTTGATTGAAGAATGGATAAAATCAGGAATACCTCAATCTTGATCTATATTCATCGTTCTCCTTCCTTTATTGTCGAACCATTCGATTGGTGTTCCATCTTGATCCATACTCAGCTCATCTCCTAAACTTCTAGGGATGCTATGTCTCCCTTCATGCCAGGTTAATTGTTCAAGCCATAAACCCAGATCATCGCCTTGCAATGAAACTTCCATAACTCCTCCAAGAGGAAGTTCTTCGACTACAAATGCCACCTTACCTGCAAATGCGGCCTGCCTAGATAATTGAAAGTGAGTAGTATCTTTCTGTAGATTCATCGTCATTACATCAAAAGCAGTATCTAATATACGATTATTTGAACAATATTCTATTATTCCTGATAAAGACTGAGATTTCCCGGATAGTTCAATCTCCTCTCGGGTTACTGGAAAAGTGTCTTCTACCTCTGAAATTTCGCAATCCCAATCAGGGAATAGTAACCTAATTGCCTTTTCAACGAGAGTGGTATCCTCGTGGATTTTGACTATGGTGGAGACTGTTATTTCCGGGTCCATATCTAGTCGAGGATGTGTTCAGGTCATGATTGCTATGGATAATCGGTCTCCCATGACCGCGAATAATTCAAACCATTGATTTGGTAGCCCAGTGTATGGTACAACGTTCTCCGTTGATTAGCGCGGGTCTGCTACTAGCACCTACGATATGTGTGGTTGCGCTTAGGTTTGGCCTTCCAAACATTGAGGAATTACTCAAACAAGACCTCTTTGCGCAAGTGATTATTCACACTATTGCGATAATTTTAGGGATAATTATGTACTTCAGATATCGAGTTGTTGAGGATCATGAATATCACCGCTCTAGTGCAATTAAGGGGCTATCGAGTATGTACCGACTTGAGGATAAGGGGCTATGGAGTCGTGGGGATGCGGCATTGGAAAAATTAGAGTCTCAAGCCAGTAGTCAACCTAGAGGAAGAGCAGGCTTACGATTCCAAAAGAGAATGAGCGGTAGGATATCAGATTTGAATAAGGAAGGGTCAGAACTCGAATTAGATTCTGAAGACTCTAGGATGGATGTAGATGTACAGTTAGAAGGCGCATCATACAATTCTGATTCAAGTGAAACTCAATCAGAAGAAGTTAGTGAGCCCACCGGAGCTTTAGGGGCCAGTACGGAAGCTTCAGCTCAACGACGTCTTGCAAAAGAATTGTACCGCCGAGAAAAGCAAGCTGCAAAAGATGAGAAGAAGGTAAAAAAGCAGGCTAAGAAGGAAGCAAAGGCCGCCGCAAAGGCAGAAAAAATTGCGGCTAAGGCTGCTGCAAAAGCGGAAAAAGAAGCGGCAAAGAGATCTAAATTGCCACCTACAAAAACTAACTGGGATGCAAAGGAAGACACACAATGGCAACCTACGGCTGCTCCATCTATTTCCAAATCTGTAATATCTTGTCAAGAGTGCGGAGCCGTAAACAATAGCGGCACCGCATACTGTAGTAGTTGCGGTGCTTTCCTGTAAGCATTCCAATGGGTTGAAAACAGGTGCTTTGGTGTAATTGGTTGTGGTGGTCCCTTGAGTCAGAAGAGAGATTACTACGAGGTATTAGGGGTAGACCGTAAAGTGTCAGACTCTGACATAAAGAAAGCCTTTCGTTCCAAGGCTAGGGAATTTCATCCAGATAAGAACCCTGATGACCCTGACGCGGAAGCGCGATTCAAAGAAGTTCAGGAAGCTTACGCCATTCTATCTAACCCCGATGAAAGAAAAAAGTACGACATGTTTGGGCACGACCGCCCTGGTGGTTCTCCATGGGGCGCTGGAGGATTTCAAGGAGTCAACATCAGTATCGACGACTTATTTGGCGGTGGTTTCGAATCGATTTTTTCATCCCTATTCGGAGGTGGAACTAGACGCAGACCATCCCGAGGTGCGGACCTTCTTATTCGCCATGTGGTAAGTTTTCAAGATGCATTTAACGGAGTTGATGATGAATTAGAAATCGATGTATTAAACCGTTGTGAAAGTTGTGATGGCAGTGGTTCTCAGACTCCGGAAGGCGTCAGAGTTTGTCCAACCTGTGATGGAAGAGGGAGATTAACTAGAATAGAAAGAATAGGTCCATTTCAACAACAAGTCACCCAAGATTGCAGAGCATGTGGAGGAGATGGAAGAATCATACAAAATCCTTGTAAGAATTGTGCGGGAAAAGGTAGAGCAGAGCAATCAAAGAAAGTCAAATTTAGTGTTCCTGCAGGCATAGATAGTGGAACCAGATTGAGGTTGAGTGGTCATGGAGAGTCTCCTAGTAATCTAAATGGAAAACCTGGTAATCTATACATTGAAATTGAGGTAGAAGAACATGATTGGTTTGAAAGGGATGGTTCCGATTTGTTGATGGCTCTTCCAGTTAGTTATGTTGATCTTGTATTGGGTACGAGTATTGAGATACCTCACATCGACGGCTCAACTCTCAAGATCATTGTAAACGCTGGATCAAAACCGGGAGAGACGGTAACAATCCCAAATCGAGGCCTACCTTATCCAAGGGGCGGAAGAGGCAGGGGGGGAGTAATGGTCCTTCTCAAACTCGCAATGCCAAACAAGTTGTCCCGTTCTACTAAAAAGCAACTAAAAGAACTCAAAGAAAATTTAGGTAGCGGCGCACCAGTTACTGATGACATCATCAGTGAAGCACGTGACAGACGCCGCTCATGACCAGTCAATCGCTCGATTAGGCACGGCCGCCAATGGTTCACCATTTACCAATCCGGAAAGGTGGAAGCCAATATTCGAGGGCTCCCCTGAGATGCTTAATCTTAGGAACGTACTAGTCAGAGGTGACAAAGTATCCAAGAATATTTCATCACCATTGAAGAGATGTTTAGGCGATACCTCTGCGATACTTACGTTCGCACCCTCTGGTGCATATACTCGCATTGCAGCCAACTCCCAAGGCGATTCGGCGATGCGAATACCAATTAGCATGGTGTGTTTTCCTTCATTTATTCTCCAAGCACAAATTTCTACTTGTTCTGTATTGTGTCTAAGTAGAGGTCCCCCCCAGTCTTCAACTACAGCCTGCCAGGGACTATCTCCTAGTTGGTGGAGAGCAGAATCGATTACTTGTTCGTTGGTATCTTCTTCTGCAAGTAGGGCAGTCAAACGTTCACGTAATCGTCTTAATCTACGTAATTCATGTTGTTCGATTTCAATTTGGTTGATGCCATCTCGCCAACGATTTCGATTCCAAAAAATAACCAGTACAGCCGGCGCGAGTAGGAAAATTCCTGCAAATATGTAGTAATCAGTAAACAGGTTCGACTGATCGGTGAATAGTCCAGGGTCAATTTCGACAATTTCTCCATCATCAATGAGTTTGAAATCATAATAGGTCAAACTAGCATCACCGATTTTCTCAACCCTAATTGCGTGAATACCATAAGGTATGTCGATTAATCCACCATTAGAGGCATTTTCGATTGACCAGGTTTCTTGATTTAGCACAAATATCTGGTAAGTTACCGGCTGGGTAAGGTCGGCATCGATATGTAATTTAGAACCATTAGCAGAGGTCACCTCAAAGGCAAAAACATCTACAAATTCATCCCCAGACATTCTGGCTTCGATTGTTTGATTGAAAGAAACGTTAGGCCAATTTGAGAAATCATCAGAAATCACCCATAGCCTGTCGGGTGCATCTCCCATTGCCCCAGCATCCCCTTTTGGATACTCTGTTAATGCGATATTCCACTCTGCAAGAGTTTCAGAAGTCATACGAAACTCAAGAGCTACCGTGTCAACATTTGTAGTAATTGCATTTGTGCAACCACCATCTACATCAGATACAGTTCCATCTGAAGAAATTAGGGAAACTTCGAAATTTACTTTTTCGAACCTATCCCAACAATTTACTGACAGCCCCATTCTACTAGCAGATTCCACACGAATGGTATCACCTTCTGTGTCACTGAATGAAATCCAGCCCCTAAGGGTCTGGGTCTCACTTGGAAATAGAATTGGATCGCGCTCTCCCCAATCAGCAGCCAATTCCCCCCAGGAAGACTCCAAATCAGGGGAATGCCGTAGGATGTAAAATCCGTAAGCTGCAAATCCATTTTCTGGCAATTGCTTGATTCTTAGCCAAAGATGTCCGTCTTCTGGGTAGTCGAACCGGAACTGACCATCTTCATCGGGTTCAAACGCTTCCAACAATGTCTTTGTTGAATCGTTTCTAAGCCAAAATTCGATTTCAACAGATTCAGGCATTACGGGCACTGGCATTTCGATGATATCACCTGCATCACCAAGAATTTCGATTGAATCTTTATCAGACCCGCCGATAAGAGACCCAATCACCCAATGGACTCCAGTAGGGTGAATATTATGACAGGTATCTATGGGGCAATCCCAGGTGGGGTCTACAGGTTCTTGATCAACGGTAATACCCGGGCTGGGGATATTATCCAGCCAATCATCACCCTCAATAATCATCGATGAAAAATTTGTATTTATCCATTGACTCATCTCAAACAATAAATCCTCCATTGAGTTTTCACTATTGGCAATAACTAGAATATCGACCTGCCCTGAAGCTACGAAGGAAATCTCTATTCGATTTGGGTCCGAGACGGTGTAGTTTTCATCCAAAGTCGTCACTTTGAGTTCTAATCCTGGGCATGATGACTTTAGGCACCAGATCTTTATGAATATTGGAATAGGTTGGTCAAAGTCGCTTGAATTTTCGATTAGTGTAACCGTATTTTCACTATCCTGAGCGGTTGCATGAGAAACGCCTCCAATAAGGAATATGAAAAGTACGAAAATGGCATTCGCGGTCCGGCTCACGGCCCTCCGGACCGGCTTCCCCATTAGAATCCTTCAAGCGAACGGCATCGTTAGAGGCTTTGATGACAGACGGTGCTGATGAGCGACCGCTGGCGCGCAGCGTTGCTGCAAGAGGGCGGTTTGCACGTATTTTCGCTCTTGGCGACCGAACTTCACCGTCTTCCTGGACTCCTGGATTGATAGTTTCCGCAAATGATCCTGAAATTTCTCTTCGATTTTCTGCATTTAGAATAGAGAGAGAATCAAGCACAATTCCAGCGAAAATGTCCATGGAAGTGCTTGGTGATTTATGTTTACCATTCGGAAAACCGGAAATTTGGAATGCTGAGGAAGGGCTTATTTTACCTTCTAGTTTAGTAGAATCCGATAGTGGTCAAAAATCGATTGGGAGTCAGTTATTACCTGTCTCTTGGCAATCCCTGAATCATGATGAGAAATTATTGGAAGATTCGCTAGAACCATCCATCGTCGCCCTCATCGATGCACCTCAACTTGCAGAGCGCCCAGGTAAATTGGTTGAAGCACTAGATGCAATTAGGAGGAGATTCCCTACATCACTCATCTGGACTCCGGGAATAGGCGGTCCTGACAATTGTGCTTTACTCTCATGGATGGGTGTCGATTTATTTGATTTCTCGAGGTCTCAGGAAGCAGTTGCAAGAGGGGTAATATTAACCGAAGATGGACCACGTGAACCCGAGTTGACAGCGGGTGAAGTATCTGATTTACAAACTCAACTTGAGGCATGGGAAAGAGCCCTTGGAGCCACACGTTCAGCCATAAGAGAAGGCACTATTCGCCAGCTTGCAGAACGACAGGCACTGTCTAGTCCAAGGTCCGTTGAGAGGCTTCGAAGACACGATTCAATTATGGCTGAGAAGGCAAGTATCGAAGCGGGTTCCGCTGCACTAGAGAGTGTGGTTAAAGAAGGGACTAGACTACTTTGTCATTCTTATTCAAGTAGAGACGACCCACTAATCCAAAACTGGAGGCGACGAGTATCACAATTACATACTCCTCCAAATCATCAAAGCAAGGTCATGGTCTTGTTACCTTGTTCGGCTAAGAAACCATATCGCCTTTCTCAATCACATCGCAGATTCCAAAGAGCGATCCCAACAAGGGGGGTGAATCAAGTCATGGTAACTGCACCATTAGGTTTAGTCCCAAGAGAATTAGAAGATTTCTGGCCAGCTGCTCATTATGATATTCCAGTTACGGGAGATTGGGATATCGATGAATTGCAGGTCATCCGTGAAATGGTTCGTTCATATGCAACTAGGAACGAATTTGAATTAGTCATTAACCATTCAGGAATAGATATAGAAATCCCTAAAGTTCATGTTATCGACACACGGCAGGGTGATTCTGCCGGCTCGCAGAATTCACTAAATAACCTCCAAGAAGCCATAGAAGACGCCAGCAAAGAATATCGCTTGCAAAACCCTAAGGAAAGTCTTCACCGGCTTGAGAAACTCAAGTCAGCCTCCCGTTTCCAACACGGCACTGATGATTGGTTGGAAGGCACAAAAGTTAGTGGTAGACCGCCAATATTCCGTATTGAAAAGGAAAGAACACAAATTGCATTATGGAATCCTCGCTCAGGCCGATTCTCTTTCTCAAAGGCGGCATTACCAATATTAGATGCCTGCAATGCTTTGCCAAGAGTTGAATTGATTTCTAATTTTGATTGGCGCGGAGATATATTCTCCACTAATGTATCGAAGGCGGACCGAAATATTCGTACTGGAGACGAGATTCTAGTCTTCCAAGATGGCACATTGGTAGGTAGCGCGAGGGCTGAGGCATCGGAATGGGAATGGCCTAATGGACCGGGTAGACTGGCCAAGGCCAAACATCGTCTTTGACTAAACACCCTCTGGGTGACATGCGTAGCGATTAAAGAGGAGCAGCAGGTCGGCGAGCCGCTTGAGGTGACCTAAGTGGCAAGAATGCACAGTAAAGGCAAAGGAAAGAGCGGCTCGGACAAGCCGAATGTTTCCGATGCTCCAAAGTGGTCCGAATCAGATAAAAAGACCGTTGAGGATATTATCTTGAAGCTATCTGAAGAGGGTCACCCTACCGCAATGATTGGCACCATACTTCGTGACCAACATGCTGTTCCAGATGTCAGATTGGTTACTGGTGAGAGAATATCTGAAACTCTACTACGAAATGGAGTAGGAGGAAAGTATCCGGAAGATATGATGAATCTGATGCGACAAGCATTGAGAATGATAGACCATCTAAACACTAATCACAAGGATCTTCACAATCGTCGACAATTAGAGTTAACAGAGTCTAGAATTCGTCGTTTGGCTAAGTATTACAGAGGCACAGGAAAACTTGATTCTGATTGGGCCTACAAGAGAGATCAACTCCGACTAATGGTCGAATGAGTTTTAAAACGTATTTTTCGTAGTAATTGCATAATTGCAAAGCGATGGAGATTTGAACCCCCCCTTTCCATCTAGGCACGATGCGGCAGCTGCTTGAGTCAGAACCATTTTCCTCAGTGGCTCCCTGCCTGACCCGGGCAGTCTCCGGTTTCCAAGTACATGATGGTCCGGTTATGTTACTGGCCGCTCCATCTCTTATTGGCGCCCTTTCTATTGCTCCAATTGAAGCAGCCTTTCTCGACCTTGGCTTACCCTATCGTCGGCGATTTAAATTGGAGTCACCTTCAGACGGTTCTTGGATTCACATTTTGGGACCGGCTCAAGATACTGGTCCGGAGTATAACTCAGAACCTCCTCGTCTAAGTCTTGGTTTAGCACTTGTAGATGGATTAGTGTCCTCGTCAGGTGACACCAGAAGAGGGCCATTGACTACGGTTGCACAGGCTCATGCAATCGCTCAGTCATTAGCTCCTGATGGTCTCCGTGTTCGGAGTTTACGTCCGTGGCTGATTTCTGGTAATTGGTTACATTCAGCGCTTGATACGACCTACGATCCAGTTTTCACTGCCCTTAGGGACATGTTGGTGGAAGAAGGTAGTGTACGAATCGCCACAATTCCTGAGGTCCCTTCAATTGAATTATCGAATACTCCTTGGATAGAAGAATTAGCTCTGGAGGCTGTATCTTCCAAGTGGTCTGATTTAGATATGGAAGGTAAAGCTAGAGCCCTTTCACATCTAATGCGACCTGCCATTTCTCGCTCTACACCATCTACTGCTAGGATGGAAGAACTAGGCTGGCATAGAGTAGTCGGTCCAAATTGGGATAGTGATTTGGCCTCGGAAGTTCTCAGAGCTGCTAGACTTTGGAAACAAGGCTCTGCCAATCTAGCAGCGCATTCATTTGTCGATTCATTATTGTCAACAGGAAGATCGCCTGAATTAGAATAATCATTCAAGCCTTAGTGTGGATTTACAGCCGATACATTCCAATCTAAGTGGCCTAACTTCAGACTCTACTGGATTAGATTCCCCACAATTTGGGCAATTAACGTGAGCACTGGGTCGTTGCCCTCTTCCGCGTCTCTCAGTAAAGTCCGACCGGGGAGATACTAGGGCGACAGGGAAAATCAGTAACATACTCGAAGAAACAACACCAAGGACAAATGGCATATCAAGACCTAATACATACAATGCCAACGAAAGCCCACCAAGGATAACTACTGTTAGCATTGTAGGTGCTCTGGCCCGTTTCCTTGTCATTGCCATTCCTAAGCCTAGTGCTAAAACTAGCATGAATACAGAAACCATTGCCGAGACCAATGGTGAGTACAGTGCACCACCGGTTGGTACAAACTCAACTCTGAATGTTTCCTCGGTGTCTAGGTCGCTTTCCTCTATTGTAACCTTCTCGAATATTATCCATCTTCGATGCTTTGCATCAATGTCTTCTGCCGCAACACCTCCAAGGCCCTGTAGAGCAGAGGAGCGAATTTCTACTCTCAACTCAACCTTAGTGTACAAATCATCATCACTTGGTCGGATGAATGATTCAATCAATTGCTGTCTTTCTCCAGGGTTGACATTGTGAGATGTATCAATTCGAATAGTCACACTCTCGGCACTGAATGCCCTAGTGTGGCCCAAATCAATAGTTATCTCCGTAGGTCCAAGATTGACTGGATTAATCCCCAGAATAGATTCAGCGTCCAGATATAATCCATTGGCAAGGAATGATCTCATATCTGACGCAGATCCAACTAGATGACTGTTTAAGGCAGCAATTTCTGAATCATCTACCTGTCCATTGTTGTATTCGGAGTTAGTGACACTGTCGGAGTAGGTTCTTAGATTACGCCACCAACTATTCGATGAGAGACTATTGTTTCCAATGTTATCTAGACCCCATCTCACCCACTGAGACATAGCACCATCAAATTCGATTGTTACTTCTCTTTGGACGGATTCTCCATCAAATTTAGCGCTTACATCAACAAGTAAATTCGTTCCACCAGTCCTCAATGGCTCAACCGCAGGATACCAGCCCCCTGCATTTGATCCTCCATCACCTGCAACAATATCGTATGTCCGATTAGCCTCAATTCTAAGTGAAGTTTGTGGTTCGAGGTGGAATGCGACCATGTATGTTCCAGAATCTGCAGATTCAGGCATTTCCCAGGCGAAAGTGACCTCGACTCCATTATTTGTTGGAGTTGCAATTGGGCTATCTGCAATTGTATTGCTAGCTATTGTCATGCCTCCGCTTGAGGCCGACCACATTCTATCTCCAAATCCAGACTTGAGAAGGATAGGGAAGTATACCAATCTATCATTGACACTTGGTTCTTTCATATCTATACTAACTAAGGGGAATTTCATCGAAATTCTTCCAGGGAAGTCATCTGTGCCCCAAATAAAACGAATTCCTGCTTCATCACCTGGGCTGGAGAACGATAAACTTCTGACTGAAAAAGTCAGTTTTATTTTATCACCAGAGCGTACTTCACCAGCAAGAACTTCCACGGGGATTACAACTTCTCCCACATTTGTAAGAAATAATCCTGCACCAGCGTCTCCCTCAAAGTAGGTGCTTCCAATATTGACTCCAATTGTTGCATTTATTTGGATTCCTGCCGCCGATTCAACCTCATATGGGATGCGGAATTCCCAGGTAGAATCTGAGTAATCTCCCTGTAATCCCCAATCTACTTCCCAAGTGCCAATTTCTACCAACCCTTGGATAGAAGGTGTTACAAATTGATCAAATTCCTCATCAAGATCCGAATCAAATGGAGAAAGTGAGCCGTCGTCAGCACTACCAATCAAAAATAAGTCGAATTCTTGAGAACTACAGCAAGAGCCATCTTGCTCAGCAGCTATCGATGGATAGGGCATACTGACTAGCATCAATAGTGCTACAATTAGCACCACTCCACCCCTCTGATGACCCTCCATATTACGGGGAGACCCGCTTTTCATCCTTGAATGCGACCCTTATGAGATTCGTTTGTACTCTATTTCTTTACCTCGGCGCCATAGGCGCCGCACGTGCACGAGGGGCAGCATATGTCCTAACCATGCAGATAGAGCAAATCTACGGGGCCATTTTCAGGAATCTTCTCAATTCTAGCAAATCCTACTCTTTCTAATTGGATGATTGAGCCTTCTACTAAATCGATATTCTCAATCAGTCCTTCATCAACTCTAAATCCATTCCCTGACGGCGAAGTTAGACGAGCCATTCGACTTTGATTTATTGGTAACCAATGGACAATTGGGCGCTTATCACTCCTCTCTAAAGAATCGACAATCGCATCATTCTGATTAATTGAGATATCTGCGAAATCTTTCAAACGCAATTGTTCGGAGTAATCTGTATCCTCAATGACAAATTTCTCTGAAATCTCCCATTCGCGAAGCCCCTCAATTTCACCATGTGGGTGGCGAGCAATTTGCAGATTTCCAGGTAGTTCGGTTCCAATCATTTGGAATGTCAAAGTCCTTGGATTTCTAACAAATGATCTTCTCTCACAAACAGCATCAATCACAGAGGAATTGAATGATTCTATGGTTTGCATAGATATAGAAATATCTTTCTGAGTTAATCCAAGGTCTAACCAGAAATCACGTATTGCCTGAGGGTCAAAACCCCGACGTTTCAAAGCAGAAATTGTAGGTAAACGGGAATCATTCCATCCCTCATATTTCCCATCGGCAATATCTGCTCTCATCCCAGAGGTGGAGAAGCCTCCAAACTCGTGTACCTTTACTCGTCCCCAATAGAGGGGTTCCGGATAGTCCCAACCGAAGTGTTTGTACAATAGAGTCTGTTTTCTTGTCGAATCCATAAGATCCTTACCTCTAACGATATGAGTCACTCCTTGAAGGTGATCTTCAATTGCACTTTGGAAATCTAGTAGGGGCCAAACCTTGTATGAGTCTCCAACCATTGGGTGCGGACTGTGTTGTATTCGTAAAGCAGGCCAATCACGAAGTGCAGGGTTGGGTAATTCTAGGTCAGTTTTCACCCTCACAACCGCACCTCCTTCCTCTATACTACCGTCATTCATTGCCTGCCAATCAGAGAGATTATGTTGTACAGTTCTGTTTCTACACGAACAAGATTGTGAGTTATCTCTAAGATTTTTGAATTCTAAAGCACTACACCGACAAATGTAACCAAATCCAGATTCGAGCATTTGTTTGGCATGTTCAAGATATATCGGCATTCGTTCACTAGCCCGAATAACAATGTCAGCAGGTCTGCCTGCTAGCCATTCATATTCTTCTTCAATCCATCCATAGGCCTCAGGCAGAGGTGGCTTTACTCTCGTATCGGTATCGTCGTAACGTAGTACAACTTTACCAGAATACATTTTGGCAAATTCGGAATTGATAACAACTCCTCTCGAGTGCCCAATAGTAAGTGGTCCGTTAGGATTGGGTGCAAAACGCAAAATCACTTTTCCTTCAATTGAATTTGGTAGTGGTTTAAGTCCAAGTCTTTTCTGTTGTTTTTGTCTTTCCAAAGCCTCAGGATTTGTTGCAGCTAAAGATTCTCTTACCGCATCAACGCCATTCTCCTTGGCCATTTGATTTGCAGCTTCAACCTCTTTTTCTACCAGAGATTTCAACTCCTTTGCTCGAGGCCTCAAATCGGCTCTTTCACCTAGTAAGCGACCTAATACAGATCCTGACTGACCAGCTCCGTCGTACTCAACTGTATTTTGCATAGCATACTTTCGAACCGTATCAACAGTCTCCGAATCCCAGTTGAAGTCTGCCATGCTATCGGGCCTTCGGCCCGAACTAAGGCATTTGACGCTTCTCACCCTTACCAGTCATCAAGTGACGATTGTACGACAGGTCCTCCCTGTTGCGTTCGTACTGGAACAGGAGTTCCATGCAAATTCTGCCAAATATCGGACACAGTTGCCCAACTCCATCTCAGAGAGTCATGCGGTTTGCCATTTGAGAGCATCTTCTCTACCGCGGAACGTGTGGTTTTATCCGATGGATACCCGGAACCGATTTCTATTCCTGTTCGAGTGGCAATTTCTTCGATTGCTGAGTCTCTAGAAACTTTTGCAATAATTGAGGCCCCTCCAGTAACAAGGTCTTTCGAATCCATACCATGTTCTGCAATAATTCTCCAAGCCTTCCATTTTTCTCCTAACGATGATTGTAAGCGAAGTCTGAATCGATTCTCATTTACATCGCAAGCATCTGCACGAATTACACCCGAATCCAAATACAAATCTGTAGCTAAAATCGCCTCTGAAAATAAATCTATTTCTAGACTATTCAAATCCGAAGTTAGACTGTTGATGTCTATTCTCTTCGGGGAACATAATATCAGTCCTGATTTCCATTTACCATCCTCTATGCGCTGATTGATTGCAGTAAAAATACGAAGCCGTTCATTTGGTGAAAGATCCTTTGAATCCCTTACATTCAATTCGGATAAAATTTCAATATCCTCAGCTGGTATTGCTAATGCCGCGACTACCAATGGTCCGATTACAGGCCCCCTGCCTGCCTCGTCTACCCCAATCATCCAGTTGCTATCCACGTGGTTCCGGTATCATCAAGGGTCTTCATTATCACGCAAATCTTTGCCAAGGGAGTTCAATCTTTCATCGAAGTCATCTAGGTCCAGAACTATGTTATCGGGATGAATTAAATCACTATCTTGTAATTGCTCTGCCATTTCTATTGCATCGATTATGGCCTCCTCTGCGTGAGCCTCGTCAAGCAAATCCCCCGCTCCTTGGAGGACCTCTGACTCAGGAGCTGGTGAAACTTCTCTAGAGTGATCTCCTGATTTATCCATAAATTCCTGCTTAAAGGATTCTAAATCGGTTGTTGGGCTCTGGATGAGTTCTGGTTCTTCTTTTTCACCCGCTTCAAATTTAGTCATCCAGTCTCCAACTTCTTCAACAACTACCACCTCTGGGTCTTTGCTTCTGTAAAACTCTCTGTCGGCGTCGATTCTGTGTCGTACTGCAAAGGCTACCGCGACGGTTCCAACAATACTAACAATTACGATTAGAATGGTTTGTAACCATCGCTGCATAAAATCGCTGAAAATATTAGGCTCATCCGAGTCAATGGGTTCGCTTGGCTGGGCGCCATCAATTTGAGTAGAGTGTTCTACAGTGTGTTGAACTGATGGATCTCGGAAGGAGCGAATCTCGACAGTTAGAATTGCATTTGAGGCAATTGGTACTTCTTCAGGTACATTCATCCAAACTTCGAATAATAGAGTTCCACCGATTGGGACATTAAGTTCCTCAAATGACCTAACTTGATTTGTCGCGGAACTCAGTTCATCCGGAGGTACAACTCCAAAATCTGTAAAATCTGTACACTCTACGCTTACAACTAGGCCGTCAGGACTATTCCCGATATTCTTTACTTCCCAATATCCGGTCAATTTTCCATCGATTACCTCAGCATCAGAGCGAATAATATCCCACGCATGAACGGCCGCAATTGATACATCAAAACTAACCTCTGCTGGAACCCAACCATCAACCTCCAATTCTATTATGACTTCTCCAATCAGTCCGGCCTCTAGTCCAATTGCCGTCCAGGCAGACACATCGATTCCGTGGACTGTTTGACCAGGCCCTAAATATCGAGTATATTCTGTAATGTTTACAACTAACCAATCTGGTTTTTCAGTTACACTTAGGTTGAACAGGTAAGCAGCATCTCCAGTATTTTCGATAAATAATTCCACTAAACAGGTATCTCCCGGTTTTACCTCAAACATACAGTCAACATTTGTCAAACCTAAGTCTCCGCCCGATCTAGGAACTATGCTAATAGTCTGGTTTAGCCTTTGAATTTCTTCTACACCATCTGCCCAAAATTGAACCATCATGTCTAGTTTTCCAGATGTTAATATTGGAGATTGTACTTGCATGCGAACGGTAGTAGTTTCGCCTGGATTCATGTCTTCCAAACCGATTCGGTCGTAGATTATTGCAGTCCACCCTTGATGGGAGAAAGATAGCCCAGGTGTTTCTATTGGGGTGCCATTTTCGTAAACTGGTGCGATATTTATCCCAAGCGAATTAATCGAATTACCGATATTCTGCAAAACGAATTCTAGGTCAACAACACCTCCTGGGTCAATTGAAGCGGTACCGCCTCCTTCGATTACTTGCATTCCCTTCCATTCACCATAACGAAGTGAAAAATTCCACCAATCTTGATTGCCAGTATGGTCTCCTATCAAGGCCACACTAAAATCATGAATTGAATCTGCAAGAGGGTAGCCGAAGGAAACCTCCGGTGCAACTACCGTAAATTCTACCCACTGGACAAGATCGCTTGGAGCATCAAAAGAGTGTCCTACCTCTGGGCTTGTTGGATAATCCCATGACACCTCCCAACCAGTAGGGCTAGTAATTTCAATCAGCGCGGTAGTATTGACTTCTGCCTGGTTTGTAAAATTAGCCGCCACCCCTATTGTTAGGCCTGGCTCAATGTTGAAGATTGAACCTGAATTCACACCAAATTCTACTCCTAAATCTTCCAATTGCCAGGGGTAAGTCAATCCTGATGTGTTGAATACTGTGTGGTCAGCCCATTGTTGTAATTCTAATGTTCTTGAAGCGTTTATTCCACCTGTGCTTGGCAGGCCAACCGTATATTCTCCGGTAACCGAAGCATGTATGACACAGGCGGCTAAATATGTCCCCTGTATTGAAGGATGACTGCCATCAGCAGCGTATAAGTCTGAGAAAATAGTTCCATCTTCAGTAGCATTAGAAATGGAGAAAAAGATATTCTCAAATGCCATGCCAACTGGGACAATAAAGACAGGTCTTCGGTCAGATGATAGGTTTTCAGCATAAGCAAGATAACCAGTTTCTAGGTGCTGTTGCATTGTTTCATAGTCAGGATATCTCCAACTATTACTCTCATCACCATTTCTATACCCCCAAGTCATCAGAACGAAGGTATCTCCTCCATTGTCGTCTACCAAATCATCAATAATTCTGGCACCCTCCATACTATCTTGCCAGTAGGATGAACTTGTTGGGAAACCTGGAACTTGACTTTGGTCTTGCAATATCACATAATCGTGAGGGTTTCGTAATGAGGTGAACCATTCAGAGCCTTCAGTCTCAGCTTGCTCCCCATGCCAAGCAAGAGTCTTCCCTCCGCTTGTCAAGGCTTGTACTTCGGGATTAAATCCACTAGCGCTAAGTAAATTCTCAACCCTGACATTCAATTGGTTGTTAGATGTGTAAGAATTTCCAATAAATAATAGGTCAAAAGTCGAGTCGTTTGATACTGATTCGGAAGGACTGGGATCCTCGTTTAACTGGCTCGGCGCTAAAGGTACAATCAGTAAGGCAAGAATCACTGCCATGGCCAATGCCCTACCTCGCATGAGAGACGCTCATCGTTCTCGGCTTTGATTTATGCCCCTTCTTGATGAATCTCCCAAACGAAGTAACTATGGTCTGAGGTGCTGTTTGCAGACCATGGCATCAAAGTGGCCATTCGGTAAGAAAAACGCCCCCGCCGAACCAAAGTCCGACGCAAAGAATGCTGAGGTAGTTGAGTACGAGAGGAAGTCTGAGGATAAACAGAAGGAATTGATTGAAGATAAAAGCCATCTGAAAGACAAATCTTTCCTCGATGCGATGGCGCTTTTGGACGATGATTGAAATTGAAGATTCAGAGTACTGGGTCAGGGATTAGACGGCCTAGTGCATCGACGTCGAATTCTCCTGCTTGAATTGGAACCCGAAGGCCAAATTCAGAAGCTACAAATGGGTCTATTTCTCCAATTTGTCCTACTTCCTCGCCAGATACCAATATCTTAGCACCTCTACCAGGCAACCAGGGTCCTTCATCCAAGGTGGTTGCCTCCCACAAGACCTCCTCTAGGTTTGCACCAATATCTCTCAAGAATGCTTGTGCAAATCCTTTAGCGGCTGAGAAACCACCCCCGACTTCGGCACAAGCCCAAGCCGCTCTTGTCCCATTATGGGTTTCCAAAACAACAGTTCCAATTTCGTAAACTCGTTGTGGTAATTCGTGATGACGGTTTGCCGCTAATAGTTGTAATAAACTTGGAAGTATTCTCTGTCTCATCATTGTGTGATCTATCGTTATGGGATTTGCTAATTCTGTAGTCGCTGCTAATTTATCCCATCGTGTATTGACAAATTGTACACGTTCGTTGGATAATGTGAGGCTTTGAGTTTCTTGCAGATTCAATGAACGTAAACTTTCTCGAACTCTTCTGTGTAAATGTGCAGATGGTAAAGGAATCGCGTCTAAGTGTACTGAAGATAGAATGTTAGGCATATTTTCGTATCCATATCCGATAGCGATATCCTCGACAATATCAATTGGATGCATTATATCAGATCGCCACCTAGGCATTTCGATTACGTGTTCGCGTTCACCCACCTCTAGGTCTGCCCAACGTTCGGCTTTGTTGACGCCATCCGTAACTGCACGAGAAGTTACTAAATTGCCCCCCATTCTTTGAATCGCTGTCGCGATATCTTCGCTTTCCAGAGTAAGACCGAGGATTCTGTTAATTAATCGGTCAGAAACTCTGTGTTCTTTCGATTCCATATTTGGAGTCATTCGTACCTGCCCATCACACCCAGTAACCTGTACTTGTTCTATTGTTCCACCGCGCTCGGCTAAGGCAAGACATACTAGCAATAAACAGGCTTCGACAGCCCTTTCGTCCCAGCCTGTAACATCGATGAAGAAATCAGTAGTAGATTCGCTAACGGTGGTATGTTCTCCATTAATTATTGGAGGGAAAGATAAGATTTCATCATTTGAATCCAATATTACAGGGTAAACTTCTAGATCTTCCATTAAATGAGCATATTCTATTCCCTTTGTATGTTCACTAAGAATATTATCGATTGACATTTTTTCATCCGTCGCTAATGGTACAAATGAGTGTGATCCAGGTACGGTGACCACTCTGAAAGGTGGACTCAAAGTCGATAAATCATGGACGCCAATGGAGGAGAATTTCCTTCTTCTCCCAAGGCTAAGATGCAATTTTTCTTGATGGTCCATCAATGATTGTATGAATTGGTCTTTTTCATCAACGGTGTTTCCATTATTCACTCCTCTAACAATTGCAGCCATGATTATTGGTCGAACGGATTCCAGACTAGAATCAACGTCCAATCTAATGCCGCTATCTTTAGTTTCAATAGTTGGTTGTTGAATATCTCCTTCTAAGAAAGCCCTCGCGGCCCTTGCCATAGTTTCATGACTCAGGAGATCGGGTCGATCTGGAAAAACCTCAATTTCTATTGATTCTTCATTACTGCCCTCTACCACACATCCGATTTGAGATAATCTTTTTAGCCAATCATCTGCATCGTACTCCGCTCCATTTTCTGCTTGTATAGAGCGAAGTAAAGAATGACTCAAGGTGATAGTTGGCAGAATAACACCTCAGTTTCTCAACCACATAGGAAGCGGTCTGTCGTATCCTATTAATCGTAGACCAGATATTGCTGCGGTATCATGATCAAGAGCACGCAGGTTCCGTCTTGTTAATTCGGACAGATTATTTATTCCCAATTCTAACATCCAACCTCTTAATGTCCCGTCGATCCAAGCCAACGCCGTTTCAACATCATCATTTGGAGGGGGTGCTATAATAGCAGAACACCCTGCTCCAACTGCGATTAGGAGGTCTTCTGCAGAAGGAGTCTCGTTTATCTGAAGTAAAATCTTCCTTCCTTGTTTTGGTAAATTCATGGCTTGTGCAACGAGTCCAATTCTAGGCAATGCTGCTGCGGCCCTAGATCCACCGGACGAAGCAACATCAACTAGTGCACCATCAAGGTCTAGATCCACAACTAGACGGAAGAGATGCTCGACTCTGGAAATACTATCTTTAAGAAAAACAAGAGAATCATCCTTCATCCTACTATAGAGAGAAACCAACAACGCTTCAATTTCCGCATCGTTAATCGCGGGCATCTTCGTTAAATCAAGAACCATTCCGGAACAATTTTGAATAATTCCTGCAGCGTCAAGGAGGTTTTCTTCTGTGATTAACATCAGGTCGTTAAGCCTAGGTTTAGAGGTTACTAGCCCTGGTTGATTTGTAGTGTAGCTTCCCTCCATTCCGGTCATACTTTCCGATTGAATTATCCAAGGAAGAGGAATAATCGTAGCATTTTCTTCTTGACCAGCAGGATGTATTGGTGAACTAGTGTCGATCTGGGAATGGGCAGGTAGCCTATCTTTTGCCGATGGCACTAGTGTGATACCTTCGAAACCCTCGGTAATCGAGGTCTCGGGTAATTCGGCTTGTGGAGGTCCATCTTCACTTGGCACAATAACCAAAGCGTCAGAATCAATATACAACCCAAGGGGTTCAAGATGTTCAGCCAATTCTTCCACTTCGCTAGATTCAATCGATCTCATCGTAGCTCCATCACCTGGAGGGGGGCAAGATCCTGAGATAATTACGCGTCCGCCAACCATCCCCCTTCCGGGGTCGTTTCCGGTGTTTCCAAGCACAACAACTGTGCCTCCATTCATGGCCGCTCCAGTAGCTAATCCAGCATGGCCACGGACTATTACGAATCCTCCTTTCATCTCAGCTGCCGTTTCGTCTCCTACAGATCCTTGGACGATAATTTCCCCGCCAGTCATTCTATGACCAACACGATCTCCTGCATCTTTCTCGATAGTAATTCTACCAGATTTTTGAAAGGCGCCTAACATTGAAGTACAACCGCCTTGAAGAGTGAAGGTTCCACCATTATTCATCGCGCCTGCACATTCTCCCAAATCACCTAGTAGCAAAACTCTGGATTTTTCAGGTAGATGAGTGATGACTCCAATTTCTCCATTCTTTGGTTTCTCGTCCCCTTGCTTGCCCCAACCTATGCGTACTAACAAGTCTCTTTGGAGTGCTTGTTCTAACATTTTGTCGAGGTCTCTGTTTAGTTTGACACTCTTCGCGGTGATGTCGCGCATGTTATCTCCAAACACCTACGGAGTGGATACAGTCTTCATTCTGACGGGTGATTAGATACCGATTATTGCAATTATCCTGATTATATTCTGCCTCACCCTACAAGAGTATTATTGATAGAGGTTCGATTACGCCATCAATTTGTCCAAAGGGCGCATGGGGCTAAACCATGGAATCAATAAAAGTCGCAATTAACGGATTTGGAACAATCGGAAAACGAGTCGCTGATGCAGTGGATGCGCAGGATGACATGGAAATAATTGGGGTGACCAAGACGGGTCCGTCCTTTGGCTGTGATTTAGCTGTGAAAAAGGGATTTCCGCTTTATTGTACATTTGATGATGCTGAAAGAATAGCGGCATTTTCCGAACAAGGATATCAATGCAAAGGCGGTCTTTCTGATCTTTTATCAGTGGCTGATGTCGTTATCGACTGTGCACCTGGAAAGATGGGTGCCGGGAATATTGCAAAATACAAAGCGGCAGGAGTCAAACATATTTTCCAAGGTGGAGAGAAGCATGATCTCACAGGTCTCTCATATACATCATGTGCAAACCACGATGCAAATCTGAATGCAGATGGTACGAGAGTGGTATCTTGCAATACAACAGGTCTTTCCCGAACCTTGGTGCCTCTTTACGAGCACTGCGGCTCGCTAAAGGTGGAATGCACCATGATACGACGTGCAGCTGACCCCGGTGATTCAAAGAAAGGTCCAATCAACGCCATCAAACCTGTCCTAAAGGTTCCAAGTCATCACGGTCCAGATGTTATGACTGTAAAGCCAGAAATTGAAATTAATTCACTAGCGGTTGCTGTGCCCACCACAATAATGCATGTTCATTCAATTATAGCGGATTTACCGGAAGGGCATGGACTGACTACAGAATCAATTATCGAAATGTGGAAAGAACAACCTCGAGTAATTGTAATGCATGGAGAGGAAAATAGAATCACTACAACCGCTGAGGTAATGGAAATGGCTCGCGACATCGGGAGAAAGTGGGGTGATTTACATGAAATATTTGTCTGGGAAGACGGAGTTAAATTAGTCGAAAACCGTCTATACTATTTCCAAGCAATACATCAGGAAAGCGATGTAATTCCGGAGAATATCGATTGTATCCGTGCACTTATGGGGGCTGAATCCGATTGGAAAATTTCGGTTGCAAAAACCGATGCTGCAATCGACGCCTATTACGGTCTTTGATTGTATTTTCTTAGTGTTTTTTTTGACTTGACCATAGGTCAATCAACATGAACGGTCAAAAGCCCTTCAATTCTCCGAATAACTCGTGAATGACCGCCGGCTTGTACTAATTACCCTGTTCATGCTCTTACTGAGTGGATGGTCCATAGGTGTCACATCTGCCACCAGTTCGAACGATCAAGTTGGTTCTGAATATAGTGAAGAGAAAGAATCGGAGATTAAATTTCAGCCGTTTTCCAGTGCCTCACACAGTATACATCAATTAAAGACAACTTCAGGATTAATCTATTCACCATACGGTAGTTTCGACCCTATTCTACAACCGATTCCTCTCGGTCCAGAAAACATTGTCGATTTTCAAGCACTAGATAGAACTCGATTCGCCCTTGTGCAATCAGAATCAGCGGACTTGACCACACTACAACAAAACTTACAGGAGAGGGGTCTAATCGTAATAGAATCAATTCCTGATGACACCATCATAATCAGAATTCCGATTCAATACAACTCAGCGATAACTCTTCACGAATTGGGTTCCATGGAGGGGGTAAGATGGGCAGGTGAACTTCCGATTGCATGGAGGGTTAGCCCTGAGGTAGCAAGTATAGCTGGTAGGGAAGCAATAACTGTAGATCTCGACATTAGTCCTGCACCTGATTTGTCAATCCAAGAACTCAAGCAATTACAATCTGATCTTAAATCTATATCTTCAAGTGAAAACCCTAGAGATATTTGTGACTCTCATCTGTGTCAGTCAAAATCGGTTAACGCAATATGGATTCCGATTCTCGCCATGGATGGACGAATTTTGCATATTCACCATGCTTCCGAGTTAACAATACATAATTCGGTTGCAAGTGACATTTCAGGGATTAACCAAGCTCTCGTTAATTCTGCAAATACTCTCAACGGAAGCGGTGAAGTCATCGCAATTTCCGATACTGGCATCGATGCTGATCATGGCGATTTTGACGGTAGAGTTAGAGGTGTTTACAATCAATTTGGACCCGACAATTCAGCCCTTGACAGCAATTCTGGCCACGGCACCCATGTGACTGCAACTCTTCTTGGAGATGGGTCTGGTGACGCTTCGGCTTTGGGGATGGTGCCAGCCGCCACATTCCATTTCTACCAACTAGAAGTGGATTCTTCGGGAATTCTAGCCAGATGGGGTTCTCTTTACGACATGTTCTCTCATGCTTGGCAGAATTCTGCCAGGATTCAAACTAATTCTTGGGGTAACGAAAATTTAGTTGGAGAATACAGTTCAGATTCACGGTCGGCGGATGCATTCATAGTGGACAATCCTCGCTTCTTAGCCCTCTTTTCTTCGGGCGATCTTGGTGAAGATGGTGCAAATACTGTCACTCCGCCGGGTTCAGCTAAGAACGTCCTCACCATTGGAGCCTCAACAACTGGTTCCTTGGGAACAGACCCAGAAGGGAGTGTCCCTTCTTTTTCCTCTAAAGGGTCTACACTGGATGGTAGGATCAAACCAGACCTAGTGGCACCCGGAGTTATGTTGTGCTCAGCTAGGGCTGAGGAGGCAAGTAGTGCGCAAGGTGAGTACTGTAGTTCTACTACCCATTCCGATGGTTCGACTCCTCTCTATATGGCCCTAAATGGTTCTTCAATGGCCACTGCAGTCGCCGCGGGTGGCGCTACAATGGTGCGCCAATATCTTAGAACCGATGCTGGAATTACCGAACCACGTTCTGATTTAATCAAGGCATTACTGATTAATGGGGCGGAGGATATTGGTACTGCAAATATTCCTAATCCATCGGAGGGCTGGGGTCAAATTAACGTTGCAAATTCAATTACCCCTAATGAAGATGGGACGGATTTAGATTTATTGTACGATGACAGTCGAGAACTAGATCCTGGACATAGTTTTGTTTACACCTTCACTGTAGACTCGATTACTAATTTCGACGTTACTTTAGCCTGGGTGGATTTAGAAGCCTCTACAATCGCAAACCAAAGCGCTGTGAAATTAGTCAATGACCTAGACCTAACAGCTACATCTCCTGATGGAACTGTGTATCATGGAAATGTATTTTCTAATGGTTACTCAACAACGGGAGGAATTGCAGATAGATTGAATAATATCGAGAGAATTAAGATACCAGCAGGAAATTCTGGGGTTTGGACTATTTCTGTCGGTCATGCCGGAGGATTTGCCCAAAGTTTTGCTTTAGTTGCTAGTGGATTATTGCAAGAGCAATCTGTAGCAGACCTGACAGTCTTTGAAGGCTCATTGAGTACCTCTATTTTAGCACCCTTGCAAGGAGATACAGTCCTAGTAGAGGCCGCCTGGCGAAACCAAGCATCACAAGCCAGTGGCGCCTATACAATTGAGATTGAGGACCTCACTGAAGGAACTATTCTCTATACCTCCGATAGGACTTCTTTAGGCGGCGGTGTGACAAACTCTCTATCTTTTCCTCACGTTTTCCAAACAACCGGTGAACATCTATTGGAATTGAGGATTGATACTGAAGATACGGTAGTTGAATTAAATGATGAAAACAACGGAGTCAACAATAATCACTATCAATTAACAGTCCAAATTTCTCAAATCGGAGTTAGAATAACTCCTCTAATGGAAGATGGTTCGGTTCCTTCAAGTCCATCCGATTTAGAACAGGCATTGACCAAATCATTAGATCCAAGTACAGGTAGTATGCTGACTTACGAATTCATGTTACAAAATGAAGGAACTTCTCCTATTTCGGTTGGCCTAACTGTTACTCCTGTTCAGAGGGTTGACGAACAAGGAATTTTACAATCCCCAATTGACGAATGGTGGAAATTACTCAACGAAACAGGTCCATGGGACCTCGCAGCATCCGGTGATGTGGGGGACTCAAGAATTGTTACACTAACTTTGGAAGATGTCGATGCTGACTTAGAAAACCCTGCAGGCCCTAGATTCGCCTTACCAGGTAATTTCGTTAATGACTTGAATATATTTGATAAAGACGCACCAACCATTTCACACACCATCAGGATTACATCTGTGGTAGAAAGAGTTGAAGGTCTTTTCACCATTCTAGCAGGGACTGGAAATGACCTAGGGGCCAAACCAGGACAAACTGCAGTATATTCACTATCAATAAGAAATACCGGTAATGGAGAGACTCAATATTCAGTGAGTTGTAACAGCCCTAGTCAATGGATTGTGAACATAGGTACCAGTGGGTCTTCATCAGTGGTTTTAGATCCACTTAGCAGACTACAATTCTTACCGCTTCCGATACAGGTTAGAATACCGGCTGCGGATGCAGGAGAACCAGCCGCAGGAGTTACGGAGGATATCACCTGCGTAACTACATCCGTACAAGATTCCTCAGTCTCAAAGACAGATATTGCAACGGTAACAGTCTTCGAGAGTTATGAATTTAAGATTGATTTAGAGGATGAAGAAGGCAATGTATTGGGAGCGTTGGCACTTGCAGAAGACCGAGCAGTTCTGAATGGTGATTTGTCTAACACTTCTGTGATTGTCTCCAATGATGGTAATATTCGAATGGACTTTACAATGACAGTAAGCTCCTCATTGAATACTTGGGCGGCGCAATTGGTTTATGGTCAACAGCAAACGACCGAACAATTACAATTCTCGATTGAGGCTGGGGAGTTTGCAACAGTTACTGTTCAGATGATTGTGCCAGAGAATGCAGAGATGAATACTAGGAACACACTAACAATTCGAACTACTCTAATTGATGGTGATATGGTTGTAAACGCAACTCGATTTAATGTTCAGGAAATCGCATCTCTTGATGTATCCGAAGACTCCACTTTCACCTTGTCATTAGGTCAGACCGGAACCACTGATGTTTGGGTCAGAAATGCTGGAAACGTACCGTTGTCTCTAACTTGGAGTATCGGGACTCTGCCAATAGATTGGGTCGGTGGCTTTCAATCGCTTATTCCATCAACACTAGATATGAACCGTGAGGCGCTTGTCACAGTTGGTTTGGATGTACCCGGTAATTTACCAGTTGGAATGATGGATGTAACTGTTCCAGTAATTGTTGAAGCGATCACTCCAGGAATGGAAACTGTAACTCATACTTTCCAATTAAATGTGGAGATTACACCCTCTATTTTCGTCGAATTATCCCCCGATTCAATGACTCTGAATGACATCAACTCAGGCTCTTCAGGAACATTCATAATTTCCGTTACTAATTTTGGTAACCAACCTTCTGGATTTAGTTTTGAAGCAAGTGAACTGTCTAATTGGAATATTGAAGTAGAACCAACATCAGTGGACAATATCGCAATTGGTGAATCTGTAGATATAACGGTGTACGCTTCTCCACGAAAATCAGCATCACCAGGCTTGGCGAGTTTTGTTATTTGGGCGAACTCTACAGATAATGGAGAAGTTTCTACAATTACAAATACCGAGATCAATCTAGAAGTATCCCGTTCTAGAGATGACTCATGTAGTGGCATTGGTTGTTTGATGGTATCACTTGGGTTACCTAAGTGGACTCTTGCGATAGTGTTCTTAGTAGTCCTATCAGGGTTAGGTGTGGTGTTAGTACGTATGCGAAAAGAATCTGAAAACAACATGAGTCCAGATGAGGAATTAATTCCAAAGGGTTCTGCACTTCATTCCGGTTCCAAAACCGAAAGAAGGGCGATGGCTCTAGAAACAGGCTCAGCTGGAGAAGTTTTGAGTAAGTCGGTTAGTGTTGATGAAATCTCAGATGTTATTTCCTCATCTGCTCCGTCTCTTCCACCTCCAGTACCTGTGCCTCCTGGAGCAATGCCGCTACCACCAGGAGGGTTGCCCGAAGGTTGGACAATGGATCAGTGGGTGGCTTATGGTCACCTCTGGTACGAACAGAATACCTGATAATTCTCAGGCACTGTCTTAAGACCACAAAGCCACTCGGTGAGTCGATGGTAGGGTCAATAGTACTCTTTGGACCACCTGGTGCCGGGAAGGGAACACAAGCCGGTAGGATAGTTGAACTTACCAGTAAACCGCAAGTATCCACAGGTGATATGTTACGAGCAGCCGTAAAGTCAGGGTCACCAATGGGGTTGGCCGCAAAAGAATACATGGATGCAGGGCTATTGGTGCCCGACGATGTCATAATTGGCTTGATCCAAGAGCGATTACAGGAAGATGACGCCGGCCAAGGAGTGCTCTTTGACGGCTTCCCTCGAACCATCCCTCAAGCAGAATCTCTCGAGCAAATAGCCACGGTTTCTTCAGTAATTTCAATAGAAGTACCAGATGATGCGATTGTCGATAGAATTGTCGGAAGACGGATGGACCCGGAAACTGGAGAAATCTTTCATGTTCAATTCAAACCGGCCCCACCTGAAATTGAAGATAGGCTAATCCAAAGACCAGATGATACCGAAGAAACCGTTAGGTCTAGATTAGAGGCCTATCATAATCAAACCGCTCCGTTAGCAGATTGGTACTCAGATAGAGGATTACTAATACGCATAGATGGGAATGCCTCGATTAACCAAGTAGGAGTTTCGGTTGAACGCGCAATTTCTAGGATTTTATGAGGTGTGGATATGACAGGTCGAAGAAGAGGCCGCAACTCAAAAAATAGGAAAAATAAAGCTGAAGATTCCATCAACCATCTGTCCAAATTAATAGTTGGTTCGGACAAGGAAATTTCTGACTTGGCTGCTAGAGATTTACTCAGGGTATCAAAGCGACATGGTGTAAGGGCCGAACGTAATATTAGAGATTTAATCTGTAGATATTGCAATACGATTTTGAGGCCAGGAGAGAATGCTAGAGTCAGAATCCAAGAGGGGATAATAAGGCTCACTTGCTTAGATTGCGGTAGAGTACATCGTCGAAATACCAACAAGGTGGAAGGTCCATGACATCGGTCCCTAATCACATAAAGCGGATGGCTAACGATAGAGCTCTGATAGTTTCTGCAAGAGTCGGTAGAAACGGACTAACTACTGCTATCGTTGAGGAACTAATCGATCAATTAAATAATCGCAGTTTGGTCAAGATAAAAGCAAACAAGGGCGTTGTTGAAAATACGGCGGAGAGAAGCAAACTATTCTCTGAAATAGCAAAACTGACCGAGTCATCTCTAGTTTTCCATAGGGGTAATGTAGCAGTATTTTGGAAGCCTTGAAGTTAGTATTATCTATATGCTAATCAACATCGGCCTCTTTTATGAGCAAGGCATTGAACACGGCGTTTTTAGCTCAAAGGTTGGTTCTACCTACTCTATTGGTCACCTTCCTCATTCCAAGCGTCTTAGGTGCTACTACTGGTAGCGACCAATGGGTGGCCCCAGAAATGCCTAGTTGGGCAGTTCCAGTGGCCTTTGCTATCTTGTTGGGCGTTTATGCTCTAATTATTTTTGAATTAGTGCACAGAGCATTAGCTGCTGCAATAGGTGCTGTGGTCGTGGTGTTAGCGCTCCACACAATTGGAGAAGGTCCAGGTCCTGATTTAGGTACAGTTGTAACCTGGATTGATGAAGAAACCATTGGTCTATTAATCGGTATGATGGTAATTGTCGATATATTGGGTAAAACAGGTCTATTCCAGTGGGCTGCGGTGCAAGCATATGCCTTGAGTGGAGGCTCGATTTGGAGACTTTCGATTATCCTATGTACAATCACCGCTGTATTCTCAGCCTTCCTAGATAATGTCACTACTATTCTTCTAATTGTCCCAGTTACTATACAAATCGCCCGAGTCCTAGATATTGAGCCAATTCCACTTATTATCGCCGAAGTTATGTTCTCTAATATTGGTGGGGCTGCAACTCAAATTGGGGACCCTCCTAACATTATCATTGGGGCGCAACTGTCTCCACAAGCACTCTCGTCGAACGTAATTTTAGCAGACCAAGGTATATCCTTCATCGATTTCATTATTCATGTTGGTCCGGCTGTAGTAATCTGTATGGCTCCCTCGTTTTGGCTGTTAAAGAAGTTGGAAATGGATGGTTTGTCAGGGGAAACACATCGCAATGTCGAATTGCTAAAAATAAGGTATCCAATTAAAGACTTGGTGTTATTGAAAAAATCTGGAGCGATCTTAGCTCTAGTCATTTTCGCATTCTTTGCCCATTCAAGTTTTCATCACCCAATTTTCACTGTGGCCACAATTGCAATTGGTGGTGCTGTACTGATGTTACTGGTAACATCGCCCCACCATGTCGAAGAGCAATTAGATTCGGTTGAATGGACGACAATAATCTTCTTCGCTGGCCTATTCATTATGATTCATGGGCTTGAATACATGGGCCTGATCAACGCCATTGCTGAGGGTATATCTGATACGATTTCGCAAGCCGATGAGAGTAATCGTTTGATGGTAGCAGTTTTGATGTTACTATGGGTGTCTGCAATCGCTTCAGCATTCATTGACAATATCCCCTACACTGCAACAATGGTCCCAGTGGTAATTGAATTGGCCTCTAATCCTGAACTAGGATTAGCCTTAGGCCCATTAGCATGGGCACTAGCGCTTGGTGCCTGCCTAGGAGGTAACGGCACTATTATTGGCGCTTCAGCAAACGTAGTAGCCGCTGGTTTAGCAGAAGAGGCAGGCCATGACATATCCTTCAATAGATTCTTCAAAACCGGATTCCCGATTATGATACTTAGCGTCACATTGGCAACCGCATATTGTGTTGTAAGATATGCAATAGAATGGTCAAACGATTTTATTCCAATGGCAATCGTAGCAACTATGATGGTAGCCTCCCTTTCACTAACTCCACTAATATACGGCCCCCCTCCAACTAGCCCACCCGACTTTGAATTGGAATGATTTTTGATTAATCAATACGATACCATCAAACATCACTATTGGGTAGAGCCGTTATGCAAACCTGCTCGGTATGTCTCATGGTTCTGGATGAATCGGGTATTTGCCGTCTTTGTGGAAGCGAAGAAAAAGTAGGGGTTGATTCTACAAATTCGCAGGATGCTAAGGGTTCTGTAGATATGCCATTCGGCCTTGGCCAAGATTCGAAACAGGAGCAGACACATTTGCCATTTGGAATCAATCATGCACCGTCTAACAGTGCAGAATCTACTCCGGCTAAGCACATCGAGTTTGAGAATAGAGCACTTCCTTTTGGATTAGAGCACTCACCTGATAATGAGGATTCTCAATCTGATACTGTTGAAGCCGACCTGCAAAAAGAGATCCTGCCGTTTGGTGTTGAGGGCATAACGTCTGAAAAAAAGCAAATTTTTCAAGAAAAACCTACTAAATCTTCAATAAATCCTATTGAAAATTTACCCTTTGGAATTGAACATATTTTTGATAGTGCCAATGAATGAGTCTTTTCGGCTCTCTATACTGCGTTCTTGCCCCCATTGGGATGACCCGCATCGTTCATATACGGAAGGTAGGTCGCACGCCTGCTTTTGGTGCACCCTTGTATGGGCACATACAGGGGGAAGTGGTCGAGAACGCTCCGCCCCGCGGGGAGACGAAGTGTTCTGAGAGACCAGATAGAATCGATATGCCTGGACACCAGAGGAGACGACTGAACATGTGTTCAGTCCTCACAAAATAAATGTGTTATAGTGGGTATGTAGAAATCAAAAATGCTACAACCCGACTGGGGGATGGCTCGGCTAGAGAGCCGAAGAA
>Ga0208130_1000077_pt1 | contig 49676 bp, 52 predicted proteins | sample ETNtaG_31_FD_185771 | JGI IMG/M metagenome (GOLD analysis project Ga0208130, IMG submission 185771) | Marine microbial and viral communities from oxygen minimum zone, Eastern Pacific Ocean - ETNP201310SV78 (SPAdes) (version 2) | ecosystem: Environmental > Aquatic > Marine > Oceanic ... | reverse complement strand
AGTGAAGCAATTTTTTCATCAGCTTCTTCTTGAGTCATTTTTTCGGCAGCAACTGCTTCATTAATTTTTTCAGTGGCATCATCAACTAACGCTGCGATTAGAGCATCGACATTGTCTCCAGCAATTTCAGCCATTGTTGCGCCTTCAGCTAACTGTGAACGCAAATCTTCTACCTCTAAACCAAGTACTCCAGCGATACTCGCAAAGTGTTCTCCACGATCAGCTTTCATACCGTCTTTCCGTGGGGGGCGTTTATCTCTTAGTTCACCTGGAGATGTATTTACCTTTTCGGTGATTGCTTCTTCAAGTCCAGCGATTTTTTCAGCAGCTTCTTCTTGAGTCATTTTTTCAGCAGCAGCTGCTTCGTTAATTCTTTCGGTGGCGTTTTCGACAAGAAGTGCAACTACCGCATCCACACTGTCTCCAGCGATTTCAGCCAAAGTTGAACCACCTGCAAGTTGCTCACGAAGTTCTTCAACTTCTACACCAAGTACTTCAGCGATACTCGCAAAGTGTTCTCCACGATCAGCTTTCATGCCGTCTCGTTGATGTATTCCTGGGTGATGTTTTAAGTTTGTTTCTTCAGCGCCAGCAGTCCCTATTGGGGACCATACAGCGATGGCAAATGCTCCCCCGAGGAAGGTAGCTGCCGCCGCTAGTGTTACTAAAAATTTCTTCATTTGAAATCTCCTTAGGTTGTTTACACCTAAATCATTTCTTCGCTATGTGATCATTTTAGGAGAAGTTTGTTAGGGATTTGTTAGGGATTTCTTTTTCGTGAAAAAAGCAAAACCCCGGGAAATTCCCGGGGTTTTGTTCATATGGCAGTAGTTCTAACTTAAAGCTTCACAGCACGTATTCGTAATTAAACGATTTACTACGTACGGATCCATATTTGCGTTTGGACGCCGGTCTTCGATATAACCTTTTTGGTCAATGTGGACTTGCCATGGAATACGAATAGAGGCTCCACGGTCGGAAACCCCGTAACTGAACTGGTCATAACGTTGGGTTTCATGTTCACCAGTTAACCGGTCCTCTGATCCGATGCCATATCCAGCGATGTGTTCCTCTGGTTTGCCCTCGGCTCCTAAAGCTTCACAGGCGGTGATTATGGCATCATAATTTTCCCGCATTTTATTGGTAGAGAAGTTTGTGTGTGCTCCAGCTCCGTTCCAATCTCCTTTAATTGGTTTTGCAGCGATTGAAGCATCAACTCCAAAATCTTCAGAAATTCTGTATAACAAATATCGGGCAATCCATAGTTCGTCTGCTGCTTGAACAGTGTCTAGTGGCCCTATTTGAAATTCCCATTGACCAAGCATTACTTCTGCGTTTGTTCCGGAAATAGTTAAACCTGCTTCCATACAAGCAGTGGTATGTGCTTCAACAATTTCTCGTCCTGATGTTTCTATTGCTCCTACTCCGCAATAGTAAGGACCTTGTGGTGCCGGGAAGCCGTCACTTGGCCAACCTAGTGGTTGTCCGTCAACAAAGAAGGTGTACTCCTGTTCAATTCCAAATATTGGTTCTTGATCAGCGTATTTTTCGTAAGTTTCGACGCATGCCGCACGAGTGTTTGTTGGGTGTGGGGTCATGTCTCCATCTGGTAGACAGACGTCGCAAAGCACAAGGACGTTATCTCCGCCTCGAATTGGATCTGGGCAGGAAAACACTGGCCTAAGTACGCAGTCAGAATTATCTCCAGGAGCTTGGTTTGTACTTGATCCATCAAACCCCCAGATTGGGAATTCAGTTGTTCCATCTGGAACAATTTTTGTTTTTGATCGAACATATGGAAGAGGTTCAGTTCCATCAATCCAAATGTATTCAGCGCGAATTGCCATATTTTTCTCTTTTTCTTTAACGCTAAAAAGCGACTTGATTTTTAGGTATGTGGACAGATTATGTCTTATGGCCCCTATTTTTGTGTGATGGGATTTCATTTTTGTTGCTCTTATGTGAACAGTGTGTAAACGTTTCCTATTTTTTGGCGTTTAACGGTCTTTTCTTACCATGATTAACAGATGGAAGAGGAACGTAGTAGTCAACAAGACTACGTATTGAGAACAGTTGAAGAGCGTGGTGTTCGCCTAATTCGACTGTGGTTTACGGATGTTTTGGGTCAGCATAAGTCTGTAGCGATTTCTCCTGCAGAGTTAGAAGCTGTTTTTGCTGAGGGTTTACAGTTTGATGGGTCAGCTATTGATGGGTTTAGCCGCATACAGGAAAGTGATGTTTTAGCACGACCAGATGCGTCAACTTTTGAGTTATTGCCTTGGGTAAATGAAAACGAACCATCCGGTACGATTTTTTGCGACATAACAAATCTAGATGGTTCGGCGTTTGCTGGAGATCCCCGTCAAGTTTTACGGAGGAACATCGATAAAGCTAGAGAGCTTGGGTTTGAGATGTTTTGCGCTCCAGAAGTTGAGTTCTTTTATTTTGCGGACAACAACACGATGGTTCCCCAGCCTTTAGATAAGGCTTCTTATTTTGATTTGACTACCGCTGACATTTCATCAGATTTACGGAAACGTACTCTTCATATGCTTGAAGCGCTTTCGATACCAGTTGAATATTCTTTTCATGAGGACAGCCCAAGCCAACACGAGATTGACTTACAGTACACCGATGCGATGTCTATGGCTGATTCAGTCATGACTTTACGATTAGCGGTGAAGAAGATTGCGATGGAAAACGGTGTTTATGCCACGTTTATGCCAAAACCATTAAATGGAATTCAAGGCTCAGGAATGCATACTCACCTCTCTCTTTTTCAAGGCGACGAAAATGCGTTTTACGACTCTGATTCTGAAAATGGGCTTTCGCCAGTGGCGCGAAGTTTTATTGCGGGACTGCTTCATCACGCACGTGAAATTTCTGCTATCACCAATCAGTTGATTAATTCTTATAAGCGAATCAATGAAGGATACGAAGCGCCAAGATATGTTTCTTGGGCTCACAATAATCGGTCAGCTTTGATAAGAGTTCCCATCACTAAACCCGGGAAACCTGACTCAACACGAGTTGAATATCGAGCCTTGGATCCATCCTGTAACCCTTACTTGGCTTTTTCTGTCCTTTTGGCTGCTGGTCTACGTGGCATTCAAGACAACATGGAATTGCCAGAGGAAGCAACTTCAAATCTTTATAATTTGACGCGATCTGAACAACAAGAATTAGGAATTGACCGGCTACCAACGAGTTTAAGTGAAGCTCTTGATGAGATGGAAGAGTCGTCTTTGGTGCGTGAAGCATTAGGTGATCATATTTTTGAGTGGTTCTTGAGAAATAAACGAGCAGAATGGAATGAGTATCAGCAACAAGTTACGCCATTTGAGTTGGAACGTTACCTTCCCTCTTGGTAGTGATTAAGTACAAAATTTATGGAACCTTTACTCGTTTTTCCAAATACGCCTCCACCGGAACTATCTCAAGCACTTGATTTGAGTGCTTGGCTTTGGAAGGCTGCCGATGACCCTAGTCAAGTGTCAATTGATAACGGGTGGTCTGGGGCTGTTGTTGCGGGAGATATGAATCTTGAAGGAGCTCTTGATTTCTGTCGTCATTTGCGTAAATGTGAAACACCATTGGAGCCCGTGTTGCTTCTAGTTCGTCCTGATCAATTACCAGGGATTGATTTGCGTGATGATCTTTTTGATGACTTTTGTTTATTTCCAGTTAATCCTTCAGAGTTGAAAGCTCGTCTTCATCATTTGTTTTGGAGAACTGGACGTGGGACAAGCCCAGAACTTCTTCATTACGGTCCGTTAGTTTTAAATGTTGAGACTTATCAGGCCGCTATTGATGGTCAGCCTCTTGATTTGACTTATATGGAGTATGAACTTTTAAAATTCCTTGCTTCGCGTCCAGGGAAAGTGTTTACTCGCGAAATTCTCCTTAGCCAAGTATGGGGCTATGACTATTATGGTGGGGCGCGCACTGTTGATGTTCATGTCCGACGCTTAAGGGCAAAATTGGGTGAAGAGCACGCGAATTTGATTCATACCGTTCGTAGTGTTGGCTACCGGTTCGGTAAATCGCGGTGGGAACTCTAATCTTTTTTCTTAGCAGCAGCCACCGCTAAGTTCTCCTACAAGACCATAAGCAAGCAGAAATAAGAGAAGCAGTGTTGATGGGATAATGATTAGTAGTGAAAGTACCCCTAAGAATTTTCCTCTTAGATTTGGGTCGCGTTTTTTTCTTTTAAATCCGATTATAGAAAAACAAAGGCTCAGCAGATAGAAGATTGGAAGTATCACAGCAGCTGTGATGATGAAGTCATTGTCGTTGATGAAGGAAAATATCCCGAAAGAAATTAGTAACGCGATAGCGAAGAAGAAGGAGATTACAAAAGGGTTTTCTATTTTAATTTTTCCGGTGGGTTTTTCCCCAGTGGGTTTTTCAAGTGTCCATTGCTTTGGGTTTAAATTCCATTGAAGTTTTGAAGACGCTTCGCCTTCATTCTTCATCAAGGTGCTGCTCTTTGTAGGGGTTGGATTCACTTACTTCCAGAAGTTCAGAACCTTCATGATCTTCATCAACGTTCTTTTTTAACAACCCGCCAATCAAAGATGCTCCGATTGCTCCACTCATAAGAACAGCAACAGGTATGACCACTACAAGGATGATGATCATAATGATGGCGCCAAGCATGACTTCAGTCTGCCATACAAGTCAGGTTCATAGAAACGTTTAAGTTAGGTTTGTTGAGCCCAAGCTTCTATTTCAATTTGTGCACCAAGTGGGAGAGCTGCTACCGCTACAGCAGATCGAGCGGGGCGATGATCACCAAAAGCTTCGCAATAAATCTCATTCATTTCTGCATAGTCATCCATATTTACGAGGAAAACAGTGGTTTTAATGACATCACTCATTGATGCTCCGGCAGATTCAAGAACATCTTTAAGGTTTGAAAGAGCTTGAACGAATTGGGCAGGCATTCCGCCTTCAACTAAAGCACCGTCAGCGATTCCGATTTGTCCGCTGGTTGCTAAAAGTTCTCCAGCAGCCATTATCGGTGTGTATGGACCTACAGGTTTTGACATTTTCTTTCCTTTACTTGTTAGTCACAAGATCTAATTTTGTGGGCCACTGTGTTGGAGTTCCTTGTGCCAGCCATGTTGCTGAAGCAACTGCAGCAAATACTGCGTCTGACCCATTTACTGGCTCTCCATCATCTGGTTCAATTATGACAGTAATTGGAGGTGTCATACTTGCTGGCGTGATTCCAAAAGAACGAATAGTTAAATCGTGTATCTCACCTGTTTTATCTACTGTTAGAGATTCTGAAGTAACCCAACTCCAAGCCATATGAGCTGCACCTATGCAATAAGCTCGCAACGTTATTTCATCTAAAGGGTCGCCGCAGGTAACGGAAATAGTTATACCTTCAGAGGTAACTTGAGCCTTTGCTGATCCTCCACTTGGACTGGTAATAGTTTGTGGTGTTCCTTTTGCTGCGGAAAGAAGCGCTGCTACTTCTGCCCATCCTGCTGCTCTGATTTGAGAGGAAGTGGGAGGTCCAGGTATATCAATTTCTTCTATCTGTATTTCAGAAGTGAATCGTTGTATTGATTCATTTATTCCTGGTGTGCGTGCTATCCGAAGTATTCCTTTACCGTTTGCATCAATGCCGCCTGCTACTGGTGGTCTTTTAGGCCCAAACCGGACGCTATCTTCTCGGCTGAACTGGGCAAGAACTGGTTTGCCGTATTGATTTGCAAGTTCTTGAGCTGCTTTTTGAACGAAGGATGTTTGTTTCGCTCCAAAAGCCCCTCCGTTCGCAAGTAAAGAACTTGGTGTGCCATTTGGTTCGCACCAGGAAGCATCGAGTTCTAAATATGCAGGGTCAACCCAGTGGGTTTGGAGTGTTGCTATCCAATCTCCTTCAGGTAATTCAATTGGAGGCTCAGGATTGATGGTGGTTCGTCTTCCTTGAATCTTTCCTGCTTTCTGGCGAGCTTCTAAAAGATTTTCCCCAATGACCCATTCTTTATCGCTGTTTAATACGGCAAAAAGGCTTTCAGGCGGAACGGTGTCTGCGGAAAATCCGCCTTTTCCTAAAGCGATATCAAGACCTGTGGCTTGTGGTGTCCCCCCTTCTATTTCTGCTCTGCGTTGCGAATTTTCTTGATCAGGGAGAGGACAAGCGTTTCTGTAACCATCCCATGCCTCAAGGATTGTCTGCCATCCGGTGCAACGGCATAAATGTGCATGTAACGCTCTTTCAGCTTTTTCTTTATTAATTTCTTCCCTATTTTTTAGATCTGCGAACCTAATGATTATGCCGGGAGTGCAGAATCCACATTGGCTTCCCCCGGTAGCACAAAGAGCTGTGCTCCATGAATCTTGAGTTTCTTGATCCAGTCCTTCTAGTGTGGTGATTTCTCTTCCCGTTACTCTGCGAGCAGGTGTTACGCATGAAACTCGTGCTTGTCCATCTATAAGAACTGTGCAGCATCCACATTGTCCTTGGGGGCTACATCCATCTTTTACTGAAGTTAGTCCGCAATGATCGCGCAATACATCTAATAATGTTTGTCCGGTTTCAGGGACTTCAATATTTTTACCGTTAACGGTGAGATTAAGGTTGGGATGAATATTCATTTCCTTGATTGTGCCTTGGTACTGGTTAGACAACGACCGTGTATCCTCCAAATCATGATAGATCCTTTATCTGTAACTCGTAGAAGCGTTCTAGTTGGCATCGGCGGGACTATGGGGGCTGCTCTGCTTTTTGGATGCGGGGGTTCAACTTCTTCTAATGTTGCGACTACTACTTCTAATGCTACGACTACTACTTCGCTGCAGAATTTTGGTTTAGGGGCGAGGTTTCCTGATGGGTCAAATATGCCTTCAATATTTTCTGCAGGCAGTTCCCAGCGCGCTCCTTATGTTTTATTAGATGAAGAAGGCTGGCCAGCCTCAGAAGGGGTTCCTGACAGTATCGATTTATCAATCAGTAAAGATGGGAATCTTGTGGAAACGGTGGTTGCTTCACGACATGGGGAACTTGGTCAGACCTCTTATTATCCGTTGATATTTACTCCTACTGAAGTGGGTTATTACGAGATTTCTCTTGAGGGGTCAGAAGCATCCCATGTTCTTGAAATTGTTGATAGTAATCAACTGTCTATTGTTCAAGTTGGTAGCCCGTTACCTGCTGTGGAGACGCCAACGATGACTGATCCGAAAGGTATTGATCCAATATGTACTCGGTTTGAGGATCCATGTCCGCTGCACGAATTGACTGTTGCAGAAGCATTGACTCGATCAGGACCAATAGCTGTTTTGGTTTCTACTCCGGGGTTTTGTCAGAGCGATGTTTGTGGGCCAGCTTTGGATCTTTTAATTGCAGAAGCAAAAAATCTTGATGATGAGTGGTCGGTTATACATGCGGAAGTCTACGTAAGCCCAAATGCGGGTGATTTCAGAACTGCGCCTGTAATTAATGCTTTTGGTTTACCTTTTGAACCAAGTCTGGTTGTTGCTGATTCAAATGGAACAATTACCGAAGTTGTTCATTTAGCTATGGACAAAAAAGAAATAGAAGCGGCCTTAAAGACTGTTAACTAATCCGGGATTTAGGAAAAGGATTTACCGCATCCGCATGTTCGTTGTGCGCTTGGATTGTCAATTGAGAAACCTGTTTGGTCTAAACCGTCTTTGTAATCCAAAGTTGCTCCAACGAGAAGTTCTGCGCTTGCAGTATCAACTATTACGGAAACATCTCCGTAGGTAACTTCAACATCATCGTCTGAACGGTCAGTGTCGAAGAACATTTCATAGCTGTATCCAGAACATCCGCCAGGTTTTACTGCTACGCGGAGCGCTAATCCTTCTTCGTTTTCTCCAGCTAGTAACTCACTGACTTTGCTGGTTGCGGTGTCTGTCAATGTGATCATGAGAATTCTCCCTGTACAAATGTATTTATAGATTATATCTAATAAGAATGTAAGAAGTCATATTGATCTTCTAGGCTTTTATTGTGAGTGATAATTCTTTAAGTGACGATATCTTGCCAACGAGCGACCATATTCTTGGTATTTTGCGTGGCGTTATTGATCCTGAACTTGGGAGCAGCATTGTTGAACTTGGGATGGTTAAACAAGTTGACGTGCGTTCTGATGGTGTCGTTGAAGTGGAGATTGCTTTAACTACTTCGGGTTGCCCTTTGAAGGATCAAATTAAGCGGGACGTTCATTCTCGAGTTACTGCTTTGCCTGGCATTTCTGACATCCGATTTAATTGGTCTGAGTTAAATAGTGATGAGAAGGCTGCGGCGATGGCGAAAGCGCGGCTAAACGTCGCGAAATCAGCGCCAGATACTGAGATTCCCCCAACGTGTCGAGTTTTGATGATCTCTTCTGGTAAGGGCGGTGTTGGGAAGTCATCAGTGACCGTCAATCTTGCGGCCGGTTTAGCTAAAAAAGGTTTTGTTGTAGGTGTCATGGATGCTGATATTTGGGGCTATTCGGTTCCGAGAATGCTTGACATTGAAGGTCGTCTTGGCGGTGACTCTGAGGAAGGGAAAATATCTCCCAATGAGAAAAGAGTCGGTGCTGGTTTATTAAAAGTTGTATCAATGGGCTTTCTCGTTGAAAGCGAAGAATCGGCTTTGATGTGGAGAGGGCTCATTCTCAACCGAGCGGTTCAACACTTTTGCCAAGATGTTGCGTGGGGTGACCTTGATTATTTATTGATTGATATGCCACCAGGAACAGGCGATGTTCAAATGGGGTTGGCGAAACTTTTACCCCAAGCCGAAATGATTGTGATAACTACTCCAACTTTAGCGGCTCAAAAAGTAGCGGTCAGAGTAGCCAATATGGGTAGAGCTAACTACTTACATGTTGTAGGGGTAATTGAAAATATGAGTGCATATGTTTCACCCGATGGTGTGGAACATGAAGTATTTGGATCTGGTGGTGGTGAAAATTTGTCTGAAAGTATTGGGGCTCCATTAATTGGCTCCATACCTCTAGATGGAAATGTTGCGGCTGGCGGCGATACCGGAAATCCAGTTGTGTTAGGTGAAGGTCCAGCTGCTTCTGCTTACCAAAAAATTATTGACCAGCTCGTTGACGAATTAGCTCCACCGATTGATATGGACGGATGTAGCGCTCGCTTACTTGATGCCGTTGAATCTGCTCTAAAAGAAGCAGATATTTAATCGTCGTCGTCTACCCGAGGCGATTCTAAAATTTCGATTGTTTCATCTTTTCTTTCGCTGTAAACCCATTGAACTCTTCCGTTTCTTATGTATGAATTCGGATTCGAAATTCGGGAATTCAATCGCTTTATTACGACGGTTCTAAGTAAAAGTCTTGTCGGAGGGAAAAGAAGAAGGAAACCAATGATGTCCGTAAAGAACCCTGGAGTAAGCATTAAAACTCCCCCAAGAAGAATTAAAAATCCATCTAAGATTTGTTTTTCTGGCATTTGGCCTTGTGTGATTTCATTTTTTGCTTTACGGAAAACGCTGATCCCTTCTCTACGCACTAGCAATGCCCCAATAATGCTGGTGAGAATTAGTAGGCCAATAGTGTTTAAAAGGCCGGCAAGGTCAGCAATTTGAAGCAAGATCCATACTTCAATGAGTGGAATTGTCAAAAACGCTGCGATAAGAAATATCAGAGTCATATGTTTATAGTAGGGCTTTAGCGGTGTAGTTCTTATTCGCGCTCGTATCCTCAAAATTAAATGGTTTCACAACATCCACCTTCAGTAGATCAGTTGGCTAGATCTTTAGAAGATACTGGCTTACCTCATCCTTTGCTGGTTGACGCTGCGCGGTCTGCAATTTCTAGCGGGGATGCTTCTGATGTTGAGGTTCGAGCTAGAAGTATTGCTGAGAGGATGGCTCGTAATTTACTTACGGATGTCATCAATGGAACAGGAGTTTTGTTGCATACAAATATGGGACGCGCTCCTGTAGATGTATCTATGAATTCTGGGCGGTATACAAATTTAGAACTTGATCTTGTAACTGGTGAGAGGGGTTCACGACAAGATCGGGTTCCTCAATTGTTGGCAAAAGTTTGTGGTGCAGAAGCAGCAATAGTTGTTAATAATTGTGCATCCGCGGTGATGCTTGTTCTCGCGGCGTTAGCAAGAGAAGAATCTGTTGCTGTTTCACGAGGTGAACTTGTTGAAATCGGTGGGGGGTTTCGTATTCCCGAAGTTATTACACAGTCTGGTGCAAAACTTGTAGAAGTCGGGACAACAAATCGAACGAGAGTTAAAGATTTTGCAAAAGCTATTAAAAAAGAGAATGTTGTTTTAACTTTGAGCGTTCACCAATCAAATTATCGTATTGAAGGGTTTACAGAATCAGTAAAAATTAGTGAATTGGCTGAACTTGGTGTTCCTGTAGTCGCAGATATTGGATCTGGACTTATTGACGCTGGTTGTCCTTGGCTTGAGTCTGGCCCACCATCATGGTTAATGAACGAACCTGCTGCTAAGCAGACTCTTGAAGCCGGTGCAGATCTCGTAACTTTTTCTGGAGATAAGTTACTTGGAGGCCCCCAAGTTGGAGTTATTGCTGGAAATGCTGAATTAGTTAATGCATGTAGTTCTCATCCGTTAGCTCGGGCTTTACGTCCAGGTGGTTTGGTGTTAAATGCTTTAGAAAAAATTGTTTTGGCTTACTTAAATCGTGATAGTGATGCAATTCCTTTTTGGCGTATGGCGACTTTATCTGTAGAGGATTTACTTTCTCGTGCAAAAGTAATTAGTGAACAGTGGGCGTCTGAGACGTTGTCTACACCGGGTGGCGGGACTCTTCCTGGAGTTGAGATCCCTTCTGCAGGTTTAGTTATACCGGGTGATTATTCAGAGGAAATGCGTCTTAATGACCCGCCAATTATTTGTCGAGTAGTTGATGGAAAAACAACTTTGGATCTTCGTACGGTGCACCCTGATGATGACGAAGTCATAGCTGCCGCAATTACTGCACTAGGTAAATAATGCATGTAGTAGCAACTGCTGGTCATGTTGATCACGGTAAATCAACTCTTGTTAAAGCATTAACTGGTATTGATCCTGACCGATTCAATGAAGAAAAAGAACGTGGGTTGACCATTGATCTTGGATTTGGTGTGACCCAACTACCGTCGGGGAAGTCTCTTTCTTTGATTGACGTTCCTGGCCATGTTCGGTTTATTAAAAATATGTTGGCTGGAGTGGGTTCGGTAAAAGCATGTGTTTTTGTTGTTGCAGCAACTGAAGGGTGGAAACCTCAATCAGAAGAGCATTTAAGAATTTTAGAATTGTTGGGGTTTGAGAATGGACTGGTTGTTTTAACAAAAGTTGGCTTATGTGATGACGATTTAGTTGAGCTTGCTCAAATTGAAGTTGAAGATCATATAGCTGGCACTTTTTTAGAAGGAGCACCGGTTATTCGTGTTGATGCACTAAGTGGAATTGGGATCGATGTATTACAAAGTGAACTAGATGCTCTTGCTGAAAAATTATCAGCCAGTGAAGATAGGGACCGTCCGCGATTATGGATTGACAGAGTTTTTTCAGCAAAAGGGGCTGGAACGGTTGTGACAGGAACACTCACAGACGGTTCTTTAAAAGTTGACGATGAGTTACAGCTTTTACCTCAAAAACGTCAAGTAAGGATTAGGGCTTTACAAAATCATTATGAGGAATGTCCTGATTTACCTGCAGGAAGTAGATGTGCTGTGAACTTATCTGGAGTAAATCATGATGAAATTGTGCGAGGTGATGTTTTAGTTCGTGACAATCAATGGCATGAGTCTTCAATTTTTGATGCATCACTGCATGTACTGAATCAATTAGGTCACTCAGTTTCTCGAAAAGGCGCATATGTGCTGTATGTAGGTTCAGGAGAGCATTCTGCTCGGATGCGTGTCCTTGGTTCTGAGGAGTTACTACCTGGTTCAAGTGGTTCAGTTCGCTTTTATGTTTCAACTGGTCTGCCGCTTTTGCCGGGTGACCGGTTTATTCTTCGAGAAAGTGGTCGTTCAGAAACTATTGGTGGCGGTGAAGTTCTTGATGTTGATCCTCAATTGAGTGCAGCTGATGCGGTTCCTGATCGTTCGGTTGACAGGCTAATTCGAGAGCGCGGATGGGTTGAAGATAAAGAATTGGAACGTTTAACGGGTAAAAAAGTTTCACCTGATATCGGTAAGTGGATTGTTGATCCTGAAGTGTTGCAGGAAACATTGAAAAGGATTCGATATGAGGTTGAGTCAGCCGGTCCAGTCGGTTTAGATTTGTCTCTTTTAGATGAGCGTGATCGTGCTGCAGTAGAACTCTTAGATGATCTTCAGCCAGCTTCTGGGCGTTTAATTTCTCCAGAATTTTCACATCAACTTTCAGATCATCCATTTGTTAAACAATTAATCGAGTTTCCTTTTACTCCTCCTGACCCTAAAGAAGTTGATAGAGCTGAATTAAGAGAATTAGTCCGCAGAGGCGAAGTTATTGAACATGATGGTATTTTCTTTGCACCGATTGCTGTTGAAAAAGCTAGTGAACTTGTCGCTGAACTTTTGAAAAGTAACCCGGAAGGTTTTACCGTCTCAACTTTTAGGGAGTCTGCCGGGAATACTCGTAAACATGCATTACCTCTTTTAGGTCATTTAGATGAAACAGGGGTAACTCGTAGACGTGGCGATGTTCGGATCGCTGGTCCAAGGCTTCCGTCTATTTAGATTGATTTTTTGCTGAGGTATACAGGCCAAGCATTGCTCGTCTTTCCATGCCGTTCGTTCCTCCCCAGATTCCATACAATTCGCGTATTTCTAAAGCGTGACTTAAACATTCTTCACAGACATCGCAGCGATTGCAGATTTTTTTTGCTTGTGCTTCACGGCGACGCCTTTCATCTCTTCTTTCACTTGAAGAAAACGGGAAAAAATTGTGAGCTTGAGGCCCGCGGCATGCTGCAAAATCTCGCCACTTACTCTGACTAACTTGATCTCCTAGCATTACTCCCCCAACTGTAGGAACACAAGCAGTGTGTTCTAATATTTGTAGTTCATTTACGAAATGATTTCGCATCGGGCGTTTCAATGAAAAAGAATTCAAAATCCTTAGCTTCGTCTCTAGTTTTTCTGTCTATTTTGTGTGGTCTTTTCTTATTTTTCTCAGGTGTCGTTTCCGCCGGTAGTACATCAGGTGAGTGGCAGTCTGCACGTAGTGGTGATCCTTTCGATCCTGACACTTGGACGTTCTCTCCTCGAGCTATAGCGGTTTATTCTGAACCTCTCCAAGAAGGTGAAGCGTTCCGTGTGAGTAGGCTAGGGAATCACAATAAAGTAGGTCACCGTATTTACGTTGTTTCCGAATCAGCGTTTAAAGCTTCAGGGTTAACAATCGGTGAGTACATCCAAACAGGTGCAGTGAACTATCAGATGGCAACACTGTTGTGGGTTAATCGAGATATCGACCATGATGGTAACACTGCTTTCTGGAGGGATGGTTTTAAACCTGCCGGTTGGAATCCTCAGTGGACGTCATTTAATCGAGATCTCCACGGCACAGACGAACCGTTACATTTCTTCATGTTTGATAACACTGTTTGGTATTCAGAAGGTTCTACTCACGAACCGGACGTAGCTACTCTTCGTTTAGATGACATGGATTCTCACGGGTATTCAGATCCGATCATGTTTTTCGGTTACGCCCATAAACGAAACGATCAAACCAACATCATTAACGCTGGGGTTGCTCCAACGGGTGACAAGTTCTCGATAGTTGACGTGAACCTCGATAATGACTGTGACGGGGTATCGAACTGGGAAGACCCAGATGACAACAGTGTGTTCGCTGATGGTACTTCCGCCTGTGCCGAAGCAGAAGCAGAACCTTGTGTTGTGTTGAACTGCGCACCGCCAGAAAACGATCCGATAATACCTCCACCTACATCTTCCACAACGACAGAAGCTCCTGTAGCTACAACATCAACTACTACATCTACTTCCACAACTTCACTGCCTGAAGAGCCTGGCTTGGTCCCAGAACCTACAGTCACTGAACCTCCAGAACCTGAACCCTCCATTGCTACAACTACATCAGAAGATCCTGAACCTCCAGAACCTGAACCCTCCATTGCTACAACTACATCAGAAGATCCTGAACCTTCAGAACCTACGCCTCCACCGGACCCAACAGATCCTCCACCTCCGACAACTGATCCTGATCCTGATCCTCCTGCTCTTTCACCCGGGCCGGAAGACTGCGATTGTAATGACGGATGGCCCTGGTGGGCTTGGTTCTTACTTGGAAATGGTTGTTGGATGACGATCCGTTACATCATCAAACACATGAAAGAAAACGAAAAAGTTGAATAATTAATCTAAGCGAAGATTATTTATTTTTAGATCTATCTCGGTAATCTTTTGCGGCGCCCTCTTCAGGTTCTACTTCTAACCACAATCCGTCAATACCTGCTACACGTATCGGTTCTCCAGCCTCAATAGGGGTTGCTCGATTTGTTGTTGCGCGCCATACAGCGTCACGGACCTTAACTAAACCATTTGGAGATAAAGACTCAACTGCTTCACCCATCTCACCGATCATCCATTCTCGGCCAATAGTTGGGCTAGAGAATCTAGTTCTTACCATGGCTGGCATCCCTGCCGCCATGCCAGCAAACGTACCGACAATGCCAACTACTAATGTGATCCATGAAAGCGGTGTTCCATCAAAGAGAAAAATTGAACCAAAAATTAATGATCCAGTCCCTATTGCTGTCCACGTTCTCGGAACTCCAGCTTGTATATCAATGGAATAACCAAGAAATGCGATTACAAGAAGCAATATTCCCCACCAACGAGTTGGGAGCACATAAAGACCATAGGTGCTGAATAAAAAACATCCAGCGCCAAGCACCCCAGCGATTCCTACGCCAGCAGTAAAGAATTCAAATACGAGTAACCCAAGTCCAACAACTAAAAGAAGATACGCAACCGCTGGGCTGGCCACTGTATGAAAAAACTGCTTCACGACGTCAAGTTTTTTGAATCGTGTTTGTGTAATAGGTTCAACTGTGGGCGGGTCAGAAGTTTCATCTACAACAACTTCAAAGCCCTCGATCCCAAAAAGATGATCAGGTAATACAGGAGATTGTCGAGCTAAACCTCTTTCTAAAGCCTCGTTAAATCCAACGGTTTCTGTGACTAAATCGGTATCGGAAGACAAATTAAATGGTTGATGTTCCCAATTCGCCGGGAATATTGACTCACCCATTGCCCCGAATCGAGCGCCAGGAGAAATCCCAACATCGCTACTTAACCCAACTAACTGGGCCATAGGACCAGTTGCTCTACTCCCTGATGGTCCAACCCAAAAGGAAATAGGAACAGGAGCGTCAAGAATATGCTCTGCTAAATCAATTAATGTTTCATTTGAAACAACTGCACCTTTGCTATTTACTTGAAAGACAATTGCCAAAGTTTCTGTTGGGTCAATAGTGCTTAACGTATGAATCATCATGTCTGTTAAAACTGGATCTAAAAGACCACTAATTTCTACGACTTCTACAGCGCGTGACGGGCCTGAAAGATCATTGAAAGGCTTCTGCTGTTGATCATCTTTTCTATCTTCCCCGTGATCTGCAAATGCGGGAACCGCAAAGATAGACAAACCGATTGTTATTAATAACAGCGCTGATCTAAATGTAGTTCGTCTTGACACGTGAAATCCCAATAAGGATGATGATTTAGATTATCTAGGGTAGAGGAACGTGAAGAAGAGCACTCAGTTCGTATCTGAATTTGTTAAAGCTTCTATAGCTTCTTCAACTGTTTCACATACGGGAACAATGCGATCAAATCCGGTGGTATGCAAAAGCCGAGTTAATGCCGGGCGATTACAGGCAACTGAAACATCTCCGTCGTTCTCGCGCGCACGCCGAATTCCCCCAATTAATGCGCCTAGTCCAGCTGAGTCCATAAATGGAACATCTGAAAGATCAACGAGAATGAATCGATGTTCAGATAGTTGAGTCAATGACTCTCTAAACTGAGCAACGGTATATGCGTCAAGTTCACCAACAGGTCTGCAGGTCACATAATTTTCGTGATGTTCAACAGCGATCTCTAGCACTATTGTTCCTTTCATTTATTCCTTAACACGATCGTAGACCCATAAAGAGGCAATCTGCACTATGGATAACATAACTGTCTGGCTTATAGCTCCGATACGCTCCTAGTTATGGGTAATTCTTCTGTTCTTTTAGTAGCTACTGGTAGTGATCAAACCTATGAAGAAGTTGATGCTGCACTAAGTGGTGATTACGAGGTTGTAAGACTGTATGCAGGCGCGGATGTGGTTGATGCAATTCAAATACACGATCCCGCAGTAATAATTCTTGACTTACAAATTGGGAATATGGGTGGAGTAGCTGCTTGTCTTGAAATTCGATTGGAAAGTAGAGCTGAAAGAATTCCTGTGCAGAATGTATTTTTATTACTTGATAGAGAAGCCGATGTATTTTTAGCTCAAGAAGCAGAAGCTGATGGTTGGGTAGTTAAACCAATTGATCCCTTGGGTCTGCGTCAGTTAGTTATTTCAGAAACGATTAATGGATAACGTTTCGACAAATATTCAATTTCTCTTCGGGTAGTGGCGCAGGTTGGTAGCGCGCCTCGTTCGGGACGAGGAGGTCGTGGGTTCAAATCCCGCCTACCCGACCAAATGTAGGATTACTTGACTAAATGTTTAATCCGTTTCTCCTTAAGAATTTTTCGTCTCTGACGTTCTGAGCAGCCGCCCCAAACTCCATGGTCTATTTGATTTTGAAGTGCATATTCAAGACATGATTCACTAACTAAGCAACTATCACAAATACTTTTTGCAACAATAACTCCAACCCCATCACTAGGGAAAAACACGTCAGGAGAGACATCTATACAAGCGCTCTTTTCCATCCAATTTGTATTCATTAATTTCTCTCTTTTTGATTCCTTCTTTGAAACCCTTCAAAGAGAAGATGATTTAAATGGAAAAATCTGACAGTTTGGATTCAATACTTTTAGATCTAATTAGTTGACTCTCTGAATTTGACGGCGTAGAAATAATCCGTGAACGCTTCTACTGCTTCTGGGATAACAATCGCCGAACAAGATTTTGTTCTACTGATTTTTCGTTTATCTATTGGGATAACAATCGCCGCACATGGGTGGAATAAGATTTTCGGCGGCGGCAGAATTAAAGGTACTGGGCGGTGGTTTCAGAGTATTGGCATGAAGCCAGGAATCTTTCATGCTTGGATGGCAGCCCTATCAGAAATTTTTTGTGGCTTGCTGCTCTGCTTGGGGTTTCTTACTTCATTTGCAGCTGCGGGAATAATTGGAATCATGGTTGTAGCTGGGTGGACAGTTCATAGAAACAATGGTTTTTTCATTATTAAAGAAGGCTGGGAGTACGTTTTTGTTTTAAGTGTTGCCGCTTTGACAATTGCTACTCTTGGTCCCGGTGACTGGTCTATCGACCACACTCTGGGAATTTCTGACGATTTAATGGGTTGGGCTGGATTTTGGATCGCTAGTGGTTTAGGAATCGGTGCTGGTTTACTACAGCTACTTCTATTTTTTCGTCCAGAAAAATAGAACCCTGCTTTATTGGGTCTGGCTGTCTTAAGGACTTACCATATGGTTTCGTCGCCGCTTTCTTGAGCAATAGCGGGGTCAAGGGTGTAATAATCACCAGCTTCATCTGCATAAATGTTTAGCTCTGTGACTAGTTCCGTGGGTTGGTCAAGGCATCCGGCCGGTACAGCAAACCAATCTTCGCGTGTGGCATCAGACCAAAAAAGTGAAGATCCACATTGTGAACAAAACCCATACCGGACAGTCGGGGTCCGTTGATACCACGCTAATGTTTCTTCTTTTTCGAAAAAAATATCTTTAACTAAAGCTGCGGTTGCTGCCATATGGTGCCCGGTAAAGCGACGACATGGCTCACAATGACAGTTGATTACATTCCGTAAAGGGCCGGTAATTCGATACCGGACACTTCCACAGATGCAACCTCCTGTAGCGGTTATGTTTTCTTCCGATGACATAAATAAAGCGTGGCATAACAAAGCATCTTCCGGAGGGACCTTTTTGGCGGCTTCAAAGATTTCTTTATTTTGTGTAAAAATAAAAAAAAGTGTTGAGGTAAGAAATGTCAGAATATGCATATAGTTCGGCTATTGAGACAGCATCTGCAATAGCAAATGGTGATGTTTCAAGTCGCGAGTTACTGGAAAGCGCGTTGGATCGGGTTAACCAGTTTGATCGTTCAATAAATGCTGTCGTCGCTCTTGATGCAGAAAGAGCATTTGAAGCCGCCGATGCTGCTGATGCTGCTATCTCAAATAAAGAACCCCTAGGTCCTTTGCATGGGGTTCCGATAACAGTAAAAGATAGCTTTCAAACTGAAGGGCTTATTACTACTTCAGGTGCGTCACAGTTATCAGACTTTCTACCTGCTAGTGATGCAGATCCAGTGGCACGCTATAAATCTGCTGGTGCGATTGTTTATGGAAAAACGAATCTTCCAATTTGGGCAGGAGACGTACAAACCTATAACAAGGTTTACGGGACAACGAATAATCCTTATGACGTAGAAAGAACTCCGGGTGGTTCGTCTGGTGGCTCAGGAGCTGCTTTAGCAGCTGGGTATACCCCACTTGAGTTGGGTTCAGATATTGGGGGTTCGATACGGATCCCGAGTCATTGGTCTGGGGTGTGTGGACATAAACCAAGTTATGGAATTGTTTCGGGACTTGGTCAAATCCCTGGCATGCCAGGAACTTTAAGTGAGGCCGATATAGCGGTTGTTGGTCCTATGGCCCGGGATGTTGACGATCTTGAACTTGCACTTGATTTGCTTGCCGGACCAAATGACTGGGATCAAACTGCATATTCCTTAAATCTCCCTCCTTCGCGGCATAAAGATATTTCTGACTTTCGTGTCGGGGTTTGGATCGATGAAGAAACTGCGCCGATAAGTGATGCATACAGGGATTTACTTTTAAACGCAGCAGGGATTTTAGAAAGTGCCGGCGCTCATGTTGATTATGAGGCTCGTCCAGATTTTTCTTTTGAAAAATCTATTACTACTTTCTGGAAGTTGCTCTCGGCGGCAGAAGCGGGAACTTGGACTCTTTCTGAGTTGGAAGAAATTGCTGAAAAAAAAGAACCACCGGAAGGAGAACTTGGCATTTGGCATGCTGCACTTCGCCATCGCGAGTGGTTGAGTTGGAATGAAAGAAGAATGCAGCAAAGAGCAAAATGGAGAGAATTTTTCTCTACTTTTGATGTTGTTTTACTTCCTGTGACACTTACTGAAGCCATCCCACATGATCATTCTTCACCATTTACTCTTAGAAAAATTTTAGTTGATGGTGTTGAACGTTTATATAGCGATCAGATGAAATGGATGGGTTTAACAGGGGTTTCTTGGTTGCCGGCGACAGTAGTACCAGTGGGAATGATTGATGGATTACCTGTCGGGGTTCAAATCGCTGGACCATTTCTTGAAGATCGTACTTCTTTAGCTGTTGGTCGATTCTTACTAAAAGAACTTGGTGGATTTCAAAAGCCTGAAGGTTTTTAGTAACTCAGTCATACCAATTAATAGCAGACCGCATGGTGGCTTCAAATTCTTCAAAGCTCATTGATGTCTTAGTGGCATCAATTAACTCTGCGTCACCTCCGACCAACTTTCGGAATGGGGCTGATGGGTTTGTTGCTGCGTCAACAATTGCATCTGCAACCAACTGAGGGTCTGGCCGTTCGCCGTTTCCGTCAAGGCTTGTTAAAGATTCTCTAAATTCTTGAGCTCTTTGTTCTTGAGGTGAACCGGTCCAACTTTCTGGTCTAATTATGTTGTCAAAAAATCCTGTTTGGAATCTTCCAGGTTCTATTAAGTGAATACGGATCCCAAGTTGTGACACTTCGAAATGTGCCGCTTCACTTAATGCTTCAAGCGCATATTTTGATGCAGAGTAAGCACCACTGTAAGGAGATGCAACCCTTCCAGCGATACTGCTTACATTGACAATCACTCCACTTCCGCGACTGCTCCATGTGGGGATTACAGCTCTCATTGTTCGTAATGGACCGAAAACATTGGTTTCAAGTTGCTGCAACATTAACTCGTCATCAATTTGTTCGATTGCTGCTTGTACTTCAAATCCTGCGTTATTAATGAGTACATCAATTTCTTCAGGATGTTCAATACATGATGCAATTGATTCAGGGTTAGTTACATCCAACTGTTTTATTTCAAGAGAGAGTTGCTCTTTTTCTGCAAGATCTAATAGATCCTGACCTTTCGAAAGATTACGCATAGTTGCAACTACATGATGTCCTTTTCGAGCTAAAGACAATGCTGCTAACTTCCCGAAACCACTGTTGCTTCCTGTTATAAGTATTTGTGCCATTTATTCACTCTAACGGAAATATGAAATGCTAAGAGTTCCGAGAGGGCGGGTCTGAAAGAGTAATCATCCCATCTGGTGTGGCAAGTCGATTAACTAATTCGCTCTTACGGAATGGAGGCATCCAGCTATTTAAACTTTGAATCGCTTCCTCCATTAATGGGTGATCAGTAAGTGGGTTTTGTTCATTCGGATCGTTTTCAAGATCAAAATAAATTGCCGGGTATTCGCCGAACTTAACAAGTTTTGTAGTTTCTGTTCTTTCAACCACGAGATGACATTCATCTAAAGGTAAATCAATCATGTTTGCAAACACTCGGTAATCGAACTCCCAATGAGTTTTATCACGCCATTTTGGAGCTTTTCCTTCTTCCAAAAATGGTTTCAAAGAGCGTCCTTGACACTGTTCCGGAATAGGAAGATTCGCTACATCAAGAAGAGTTGGCATAATGTCAACATTTTCAGTGAACTCTTCAATTACTTGTCCCTTTGGTCCATTTATCTGAGGGCTACGAATAATTAGCGGTATATGGAATGCTTGATCATGAAATCCCATTTTTGAAAACAGGGTATGATCTCCCAGCATTTCTCCATGGTCAGAAGTAACAGCAACAACTGTGTGATCTTCTACTGGAGAAATCGCATCTAGAAGTCTTCCCATTTGGTTATCAACCTCGGTGACCATTCCATAATAAGTTGCCCGGGTTTGTCTAACTTCAATCGGGTTATCTGGGATATCTAAAAACCGTAACTGGGTGAGAGTGTTAAGAAAAGGATGGCTTATGTCTCCCGCTGGAAGTGGTTCCGGAACTTCTGCAGGGTCATACATGTCATTAAATGGTGCCGGAACATGAAATGGGGGGTGTGGACGATAAAGAGAAACATGAAGAAACCATGGTTCAGGCAGAGTCTTTATTTTTTCTATGACTTTTTCTACAACAAATGCTGTTTCTGTTTCATCAGCGGAAAAAATTGAAGCAGGCCAAGTTTGCCCTTTCCCTTCTGGTATTGGAGTTTTACCATCTGGTTTCAAAAACTTTTCTCGATCAGATATGTCATAACCTTTTTCTTGAAGCCACTGATACCAGGATTCTCTTTCTTCGGGTAATTCAAGAGCAACCGTGAATCCAGGCAGAGGTCCTTCATAGGTAGATAGTCGAGGATCGTCAGCATCATTTATAGTTCGTGGATCAATTGTCGTATCGGTGTGTCCAAAGAGTTGAGGATCGTAGCCTCCTGCTCGGGCTTCTAAAGCTAAATTTGTTAAATCTGCATCAAGCGGAGTTCCGTTAAAAACAACTCGGTTGGTGTGCTGGTAAGTGCCAGTTAGTAGACAAGCACGACTAGGAGCACAAGGAGAAGCTTGCGTATGGTGTGCCTTGAAAAAAGTACCTTCTGCTGCCAACTTGTCAAGATTTGGAGTCTGAATAAGAGAATTTCCAAATGCTCCTAAGCAATCAGCTCGCCATTGGTCAATTGTGACTAAAAGAATATTTGGTAATGATCCCACTCGCGCATTGTGTCACAACATTCCTCTTTTAAAAGTATTTTGTGAAATATTTTTTACATATTAAAGACAATGAACAATAAATCTCTCTGATTGAGTTAGGGTCGCGCCGATGAAGAGGATGCAAAATATGCCTTCCGGACGGCCTTTAGGTTTGTTAATGGCTGGAACTGGAATGTTTTTAGTTTCGAGTGACTCTTTATTTATTCGAATTGCACAACCTTCAAGTGGTTGGACAATTGCGTTTATGGCCGGAGTGTGGTCTGTCCCTGTAGTAGCAATTGCTGCATGGCGAACATATGGCAATCAACTTTTTCATGAAATAAGAAAGCATTTAAAAATACTCTGCTTTACAGGATTGCTTGCTTCTTTTAGCACCACCGCTTTCACTATTTCTGTAACTCTCACTTCTGTATCGAATGTGGTAGCTATTCTGGCGGCTGCACCAATTTTGGCAGCATTTTTCGCCCGCTTAACTATTCGCGAATACACTTCCCGACGCACTTGGAAATCAATCGCTGGCACCGCGGTTGGGGTTCTCGTAATTGTTGGTGGATCCATGTCCGGCGGCGGAATTGGTGGAGATCTTTTAGCCCTTGCCGGCATTAGCGGGTATGCATTTAACCTCACAATTTGGCGGCGTTACCCTGACTTGCCGCGAATACTTGTTGTACTTGCAGCAGCAATTTTTATCGTAATTGTTACTTCTATTCCTGCCGCTCCGTCAAAGATGGATAGCGATGCGTTTTTAGCAACTTTAGCCATGGGTGCATCATTCGGTCCTTTAGCACGATTCTTACTAGCTAGCTCTACCCGATACGCACCCGCTGCAGAAGTTAGTTTGTTCACTCCCATTGAAACTGTTTGTGCTTCTATCTGGGCTTGGCTTTTCTTTAGCGAAATTCCAACTAACGCAACCATCATCGGGGCGGTTGTTATTGTCAGTGCTGTTACTTATGGGATTACTGGACCAGCATCTGAAGTAGCCCCAGAATTAGAACCTCATCCCTAAATTAAACAGTGCCGCGCGTTAAATGCTGAGCCAATGCATCACGTGCAGAGGAACTAGGAGCACTTTCTATCAAACGTACTATCGACTCGCGACGTCCCAGAATTGATAAAAGATCAACAGCTAAAGTATCCGCAAGACATAAAAGATCAAGACGTGATCCTTCAGTAAGTGGATCTGCGATAAGACCATCCACAGTTGGTCCGGAAGAAAGTTCAGCCCGAAGTAGTTTCAAAGCTGCAGTTTCTAATTCATCAAGAGCATCTAAAGCTTGTAATACATGCGTTGCCTGATCGTCGCTTAACACCCTTCAATTCTGCTCTATCTTGTGGTTCCTATCGGGGATACTTCAACAACGATGCATTACGGTAATCACATGGATTTAAATAATGTTCAAGAGCTTGTAGAAAGCTTGTACGGAGATATGGATAGAGAGCGCGGGCTTCCTCCAACTGTCGCTTGGCTTTGTGAAGAAGTCGGCGAACTTGCTCAAGCAGTTCGAAAAGGTTCTAAAGAAGAACAGCTCCATGAGTTAGGTGACGTATTGGCTTGGCTAGCGAGCTTGGCCAATCAACTAGATCTCTCTCTTGATGACGCAATAAATCGTTATGTAACTAATCCTCCTTAAGATCTGCGTTTAAGGAGTTCCTCAGCAATTTGGATGGTGTTAAGAGCTGCGCCTTTACGAAGATTATCTCCGGAAAGAAAGAGTGCTAATCCATTCTCCACTGTTTCGTCTGTACGGATACGACCCACAATCGTAGGGTCGGTTCCAGCCGCATCTAATGGCGTGGGTACATCTGACAAAACAACTCCCGGGGAGTCGGACAGTAACTCTGTAGCTCTTTCAGGACTAATCGGTTTATTAAACCTTGCATGTATTGAAAGCGAATGCCCTGTAAAAACCGGAACCCTTACACACGTACCAGATACTTTAAGGTCAGGGATTCCAAGTATCTTTCTAGTCTCATTACGAAGTTTTTGTTCTTCTTCGGTTTCGTCTCTTCCATCATCAATAAAAGAACCGGCATGAGGAACGACATTAAAAGCAATAGTTCGCGGGAATGATGAAGGTTCTGGGAACTGGACAGCTTTACCATCATGTGTGAGCGTCGGCGCATCATCAATCACTGAACGGATTTGAGATGCTAATTCTTCTACGCCAACGAGTCCTGCGCCCGAAACTGCTTGATAAGTAGCAACCACTAGTGATTCCAAACCTGATTCACGATGCAACGGAGCAAGAACTGGCATGGCTGCCATCGTTGTGCAATTGGGATTTGCGATAATTCCTTTTGGGATATTGTCTAAATCTTCAGGGTTAACCTCAGAAACAATCAATGGAACTTCTGGATCATTTCTCCATCCTGATGAATTATCAATGACAGTAACCCCTGCTTCTGCCATAACAGGGGAATATTGAAGCGATGCGGTTTTACCGGCACTAGCCAAAGCTATGTCAATTCCTGACCAATCCGCTGTAGCAACATCTTCAACAACTATGTTTCTATCTTTCCATTCCAACGTGGTACCAGCGGAACGAGATGAAGCAAAAAATCTCAAATCTCCGACTGGAAAATCCCTTTCGGAAAGAAGTTGCCGCATGACAGTACCTACTTGTCCTGTGGCTCCAACGACTGCGATATTTAGATTAGAAGAACTCATACTTATAGGCTACCTAACGAGTTTGTCTTGGCAAGCAGATTTACGATGCTGATAATTCAAATGCTGCATGTAATGCCTTTACTGCATCTTCGGCGCGGCTTTCTTGAACTACACAACTTATTCGAATCGCTGAAGTTGAAATCATGGCAATATTTATTTCTTTCTCGGCCAATACTTCAAACATTTTCGCTGCCACTCCCGGGTTAGTGCGCATACCAGCTCCGATTACACTCACCCGAGCGATTTGTGGATCAACTGAAACACCCTGTGCTTGAAGTTCTTCAACTATTTGATTTGTAACTTCTTCCACATGCGGTATGTCATCGTGCGGGATAGTAAATGAAATGTCGGTGACTCCATGGTCTGAAACGTTTTGGACAATCAGGTCAACGTTGATATCTCGATCAGCTAACGATCGAAATACTTGAGCTGCTACACCAGGTTTATCTGGCACCCCTGCAATAGTCATTTTCGCTTCTGATACGTCATGCGTAACCGCTGAAACGATGGCTTGTTCCATATTGGGTTCCTCCTCAGTTACCCACGTTCCTTCTTGCCAAGTGAACGCTGATCGGACATGTAGTCGCACCCCATGGGTACGAGCGTATTCAACTGACCGCATTGCAGGCTTTGGACAACCTGTTGCAGTCATTTCAAGTAATTCTTCAAAAGAAACTGTGTTCATTTTCCTTGCAGAAGGGACCACTCGAGGGTCTGTAGTAAAGACTCCGGTGACATCGGTGTATAACTCACAAACATCTGCATTTAGTGCGTGCGCTAAAGCAACAGCCGTAGTGTCGGAACCACCTCTACCGAGAAAAGTAACGTCATTATCTGTTGAAACACCTTGGGATCCACCCACAACAGCAACCCTTCCAGCGTTAAGAGCATCTTGAACTCGATCAGGTCGCACTTCAAGAATTTTCGCATTTGTATGTGTTGTATCAGTAAGAAAACCAGCCTGACTTCCCGTAAATGAATCAGCTGGAATACCAAGATCATGTAACGCCATGCACATAAGAGCAGTAGCTTTACGTTCCCCAGCAGTTATTAGCATGTCCATTTCTCTTCCGGGATGCGTAGAAGAAACGTCGTTTGCTAAACGTAAAAGTTCATCTGTCTCTTTCCCCATTGCTGAAACAACCATTACTACTTGATCGCCGCGGCGAAGAGTTCTTGAAACATGTTCGGCGACTTCACGTATACGTCCAGGATCACCGACCGCTGTTCCACCAAACTTTTGTATAACCAATGCCATATCTACAGGATAACTTAGAGCACCCTGTAGCGAGGCATGAGTTATTTTTACTGAACTTGTTGTGAGATTGTTAGGGTCATAGTCATGGTTAAAAAAGTTAAGCCACTGAATAAACGAAGCAATGAAAATCGTCATTCCTCAGTAATACGGATTACTAGTGTTATTTCAGTAATAGCAATGGTTGTTACAGCGGGAACCATTCTTTTTCTATTTCTCTTTGATAATGAGAAAAGCGATGAGCTCCCACTCCCCGCCGTTGTTGAAGAAGTAACGAGTTGTCCCGCAGACGACGGCAGCCAAGAACAGCAGTTAGCTTTTGCAAGAAGACCGATTTGGTGTTTAGAGAATGGGCAGACTTATACCGCAGTTTTTAATACTTCCGAAGGCGAAATACGGGTTTCGCTTGATACTGACAGAACGCCTGAAACAGTTAATAATTTTGTTGTTCTAAGCAGGTTCAAGTACTACGACAACACTTTATTGTTTAGATTTGATCCTTCACTTGCGATCATCCAAGGCGGATCTCCTCACACTAATGATTGGAGTGATCCTGGCCCTGGCTACACCATCCCAGATGAAGGCGGTCTCTTTTCAACAAGTGGAGGGTCTACCTTTGGTCCATTTACTTATGAACCGGGACAATTAGTTATGGCACGTAGTTCCGGGCCAAATTCTTCTAGCGCTCAATTTTTTCTTAGCACCGGGGACGAAGTTGCTGTTCTTAATGGACAAGGAAGTTACATCGTTTTTGGAGAGACAGATCAAGACGGTTTAGATGTCCTGAAAGCAATGATGGATCTTTATGAAGAAGATGAAACTTCTCCTTATGGTGGCGGGCCAGTCCGCGATGTCGTCTTAGATTCAATTGAAATTGTTACTGAACCAATAGTTGACTGATTGGTTCAATTTTAGTTGTGGGTATAGAGCCTGAAGAAAATATTTGGTTGTTCCCTCCAGCAGCAACTGCTGACGAATACGGTTTTGTTGCGGTAGGAGCAGATGTCACTCCAGGAACTTTGTTAGCGGCGTACCGTAATGGTTTATTCCCTATGCCAATAAAAGAAAACGGGATGATGGGATGGTGGTCACCAGATCCTCGTGGTGTGTTGTGGCTTGATGACTTGAATGTAAGCCGGTCTTTAGGGAAGTCGTTAAAGAATTTTGAAATTAGAGTTGATACTGCTTTTGAGGAAGTAGTTGTTTCATGTGCTGACCCAAGCCGCCCAAAAGGGTGGATTGATGAACAAATAATTTCTGCTTACCTTGATTTGCATAATCTTGGCTGGGCGCACTCTGTTGAAGCTTGGGATAAAAACGGATTAGCCGGTGGACTTTATGGAGTGAGTATCGGGGGCTTATTCGCTGGTGAATCAATGTTTTACCGACGAAGTGACGCGTCAAAAGCAGCCTTAGTTGGCTTAGTGGATTTAATGAACGATGGTGGTTCACGATTAATTGATGTTCAGTGGCTAACTAGCCATCTTCGAGCTATGGGATGTTCTGAAATAGAACGAGAAAAATATTTAAAGAAAGTAAATGAGTTGACCCTTGTAGAAGAACCTAATTGGGATAGTTACTAGTCTGGGAAGATCCAAAGTGCCGCGGTTTATCCACCCACCAACGACCTGAAAATCTCCATACCGTTGACTCATCTTGAACTGTTGGAGCCATTGGCTCAGGCCAAAGCTCTTGGTAAGCAAGAATGATTGCTTCGATCTCTTCTGGGTCAGCTCCAGGAACTTCAATATGAATAGGTGGCGTATTTGGCATTTTAGAGAGGAACGTTTCCGTGTTTGCGTTGAGGAATATCTGATCGTTTCGTAGAAAGAACTTCTAATCCAGCGATTAAACGAGATCTTGTTTCAGAAGGGTCAATTACTTCATCTATGAACCCTCTCTCTGCAGCCACATATGGGCTTGCAAATTTTTCTGTGTATTCATCAACAAGTTCAACTCGTCGTGTATCTGGATCAGACGCAGCTTCAATTTCTCTTCTATAAACGATTTCAACTGCTCCTTGCGGCCCCATTACAGCTAGTTCTGCTGACGGCCAGGCAAGAGATAAATCTGAACCGACAGATTTGGAATCCATCACAACATATGCGCCGCCATAAGCTTTTCTAGTTATTACTTGAATGCGTGGAACAGTTGCTTCGCAATAGGCATAAAGAAGTTTTGCACCATGTCGAATTATCCCGCCATATTCTTGATCTACTCCTGGAAGAAAACCGGGAACGTCCACGAAAGTAATAAGTGGAATATTGAAAGCGTCACAAGTACGAACAAAGCGAGAAGCTTTCTCGGCAGCTTGAATGTCTAATACACCTGCTAAAACCATGGGTTGGTTACCAACAACTCCGACGCTTCGCCCGTTTAACCGTCCAAACCCACACACAATATTTTGCGCCCATGAAGAGTGATATTCGAAGAAGTCGTGGTCATCTAAAACTTCTTCAATTACTTTCTTCATGTCATATGGCATGTTCGGGCTATCAGGCATTAAGTCATTTAATTCAGAACATGACCTTTCAGACGAATCTTCACTGGGTATTACGGGTGTTATTTCAAGATTGTTTGAGGGAAGATAAGAGAGAAGTATTTTTACTTCATCAAGAACTTCTTCTTCTGTCTCGCCTACAAAAGTAGATACACCAGATTTAGTTGAATGACTCGATGCACCACCAAGTTCTTCAAGAGTTATTTCTTCACCGGTAACTGTTTTTACTACATCAGGTCCGGTAATAAACATGTGTGATTTCTCGCGAACCATAAAAATAAAGTCTGTCATTGCAGGGCTATATACCGCTCCACCTGCACAGGGGCCAAGCACAACACTAATTTGTGGAATAACTCCGGAAGCTTGAACATTTCTCCAGAAGATCCCTCCGTACCCATCAAGACTTACTACTCCTTCTTGAATGCGGGCTCCTGCTCCATCATTTAAACCAATCATCGGGGCTCCAACGGATTGAGCAAGATCCATAACCTTGTGGAGTTTTTGAGCAAATACTTCTCCTAGTGCTCCACCAAATACAGTGAAATCTTGAGAGAAGACAAAAACTTTTCTTCCATCTATTGTTCCCCACCCAGTTATGACTCCATCGGTATATGGGCGTTCTTCTAGACCGCTGTCGTGTGCCCTATGCCTTACCAACATGTCAATTTCATTAAACGATCCAGGGTCTAGAAGATAATCAATACGTTCACGGGCAAGCATTTTCCCTTTATCGTGTTGGCGCTGAACAGCTCTTTCAGAGCCAGCATTAAGCGCTTCTTCTTTTCGGCGACGTAAATCGTCTAAACGTTCGTTCATTGAATATTGACTCATTTGATTCACAGGGTACCGAAATAAATCCGCCGGATCGCGTTATTCACCAGTTGATTAGGAAATGCTGTTTGCAAGAGCTTCTGCTTTTTCAAATACTTTTTGCGCATCAAGATGTTCACATACCTCTGAAAAATGTGATTTTGGACCAGCCCAAAACAGTTCATCAACGTTTTCCATTACAGGAGCATTGAGGTCTAAAGTTGCTAATTTACGGTAAAGCAGTGCTTCTTCAAATTGATTAGTAAATGTGGACGATAATTTACTTGCTCCTCGTGGAACTACTTCCCATTCAGCATCATTGGTAGGAATATTTTCTAAATGTTTATAATGCGCAAGCATTGTTGAAGAAGATTTTGCTCCCCAACCTAAAAGTCCTGGAATACCATCAGCTGTATCTCCAACTAAAGCAAGATAATCAGGAATAGATTCTGGGGATACTCCGAATTTCTCTCTTACTCCCTTTTCGTCATAAATAATTTCTTTCCTTCGGTCAAACTGAACTATGCCGCTTTGGTCATTAACTACTTGTGCAAGATCTTTATCAGGCGTACAAATTAAGACTCTGGTCACTCTCGGATCAGTTGCTGCTTTTACTGCTGCTGCTCCCATTGCATCATCTGCTTCATGTTCCTTCATGCTAAAAACAGCAAATCCTGCCGCATCTAAGGCCGCTTCTAATAAAGGAAACTGAGAGAAAAGTTCGGGAGGAGTTCCTTCCCCAGTCTTATATCCATCAAACAAATCATTTCGAAACGATTCGACCACTTGATCTGTTGCTATCCCAACATGCGTTGCATCTTGTTCCAACAAACTCATCATTGAATTGAGGACACCTCTGACAGCAGCTACTTCGATACCTTCATCTGTAATGTGGGAAGGTACTGCAAAGTGATGTCGAAATAATTCATATGTTCCGTCAACAAGATGAACTTCCATAATTTATTCTGACGGATCTTCAACAAGTTCTATGAGAGTACCTAATGCACCTTTTGGGTGTATAAAGGCGACAGTAGTTCCACGTGATCCGGGGCGTGGAACCTCATCTATGGCCTTGCTGCCTGCCGCAACGACTGCCTTTATAGCTTCAGCACAATTTTTTACCCGGTAACCAATGTGGTGTATTCCTTCTCCATTGCGGTCAAGAAAGATGGATATAGGTGAATCTGGCCGAGTTCCTGTAGTGAGTTGTATGTATGACTCTCCAACTGAAATAAGTGCTTCTTCAACACCATCTCTTTCAACTATTTCTCGATGAGCAACTTCAGAACCAAAAGCTTGCTGGTAATACTCAATTGCGGCATCTAAATCATGTACTGCAATTGCTACGTGGTCTATCTGATCCAACTGCATCTTTGCTCCTTATATCTTGCTGCGTTAAGCGCACTTTCTATATGTTTTTCGCTTGTTTTAAAGGTTTTCTTGTAACTTTTCTCTATTCAATTTGACTACTTGTTACTTTTTTGTCAAAGTTGTAACATAATCGCAACATGTTGGGGCCCCTCCACCCAACTCAGAAAACGTCTTCGGAATTGGCCAGCAACGGTTCCCGAAGACGTTTTCTATTTTTCATTAAGTTTATTTTCCTCCAAAATATGGCGTTTTTCTAATGCTTGTCCCAGAGTGAGCTCGTCAGCATATTCAAGGTCACCTCCAACAGGTAACCCCGTTGCAACCTTACTTACAGTTACACCCAGCGGGCCAAGTAATCGAGCTAAGTACATTGCAGTAGCTTCTCCCTCAATATTTGGATTAGTTGCGAGAATTACTTCCATCACCTGCTCATCGTTAATTCGCGTAAGTAGTTCTGAAATATGAAGTTGATCTGGCCCTATTCCTTCAATCGGACTTATTGCTCCACCTAAAACGTGATAGCGCCCGCGAAATTCACCTGTTCGTTCCACCGCAACAATGTCGCGAGCTTCTTCAACCACACAAAGTAGACCGGTTTCGCGACGAACGTCACTACAAATTCCACAAATCTCCTCTTCAGCAATATTAAAACATTTGACACAAAACTGAACACGAGATTTCATTTCAGAAATTGCGTGAGTGAAACGCTCAACATCTTCAGCAGGTAACTTCATCAAATGAAACGCAAGGCGTTGTGCCGACTTCGGCCCTATCCCTGGCAAACGACCTAATTCATCAATCGCATCTTGAACAGCGTCGGCATACATAATTATTCGTCTACTATTTCTGCGCCGGGGAATGCTTTTATTACTTGATCAGTCGCAGACCCTTCAAAAGTGTCTGCAGAAATTGAACCAGAAGTATCGACTTCTAAATTTTCTTTCTTTGGTTTTGGCGCTGGTTTCGAAGAGTCTGAATTTGATGAGACAACATCTAATCGCAATTGTAAAGGAGTTGAAAAATGATTTGATAATGCTGCCTTTATTTCTTCCGTTAAGTCCACGCACCGTTGGCGGTGTGGTTCATTAGGTAAACCGAGTACGACTTCAGCGCCAACTATGTCAATTATCTGCGAAGCAGCCAAACGAGATCGCGCCCGTTTTGACATAGTTTGAATAATGTCTTTCCATGCAGCCACCACACTATTGAGTTCTGGCACCTCAATAGATCCCGAAGTTTCTACTTGTTTTTCTTTAGAAGGGTTTTCTTCAGGAGGGGAACTACTTTCCTCCTGAATCTTTGATGGAGTTGAAGGTTTAGATGTTTTACTTAAAATTTCTTTCGCTTTAGAACTAGGTTTAATGGGCGTAGAAGGTACCGCCGACATAGAAGAAAGTTGCCTTTCAAGTTCTTCTATTCTTGCAGTCAGGGTTTCAATTAATTCATTACTTTGTTGGCCTTCTTCGCGGGTTAAACGAACTAAAGCAACTTCTAAATCTACTCGTGGGTCAGGAGCACGCCGCATATCAACAAGAGCAACCCCAAGGACTTCAAGAGCTTTAGTAATTAGTCCCGGAGTAACTTGATCAGAAAACGAAAGCGAATGATTTATTTCTTCTTCTCCAATTTCCTCTGACGGAACTCCCATTTTTAGAAGAAATGCTGTCCGTAGTGCTCCAAGTAATTCTTCAGCTATTACCCGAGGTTCACGGCCTCTGGAAATCCCTTCGCTTACCGCTCCTAAAGCTTTAGAAGAATTCTTTTCAGCGAGGGCATTAAGAAGATTGTGAACTGTTTCATCGTCACTAATAATTCCACCAGAAACAACTCTGTCTAAAGCTGAAAGAGTGTCTCGAGCGGATCCACGACCAGAACGTACAGCATGTATCTTTCCGTCTGTGTCAACATCCAATTCGGCATCAGTGGCAACGTCCTCAACAAGAGACTCCAACTCTTCTTTCGAAAGAAGTTTTAATTCAAGATGCTGTGAACGGCTCCGTATAGTTTCAACAACCTTATGAGGTTCAGTGGTTGCGAGAATAAAAATTACGTGATCCGGGGGCTCTTCAAGAGTTTTTAGTAAAGCGTTTTCCGCTCCAGAAGTAAGCATATGAACTTCGTCAAGTAGGTAAACCTTGGTTCTTCCAGGCGTCCCTAAAGCTACTTTTCCAAGGAGGTCGCGCATGTCATCAACTTTGTTGTTTGACGCTGCATCTAACTCATGAAGATCGAATGAATTCCCTGCATCAATTGATAAGCAAGAATCGCATGCACAACATGGTTCTCCTTCAAGTGGCTTGTCGCAATTAAGCACCTTTGCCAAAATACGGGCAGCAGTGGTTTTGCCTGTTCCTCTTGGACCGCTAAGCAGGTAAGCGTGATGGACACGATCTTCTTTAACTGCATTACGTAAAGCTTTTACAACATGGTCTTGCCCGCGAATCTCAGAAAAACGCCGAGGCCGATACCTTCGGTAAAGCGATGTGTACTGCATACACCACTCACCATAGTCCTCATGTCAAAGATCGTTTAACCCGTAGTCAAACTCTTTTATTTTTGGAGGAAGGTATGGGATTCGAACCCATGGTGACAATGAAGCCACAATGCCTTTCCAAGGCATCCCTTTCGGCCGCTCAGGCAACCTTCCGATTTTTATCTGTAGATAAGAACTAGCGTTCAAGGGTATCGTTATTCAAGACCTGTTTTGGAGTGTGGCGGCTGGGTCCTGTGCGACTGAAGCCCGTGAACCGAGTCAGGGTCGGAAGGCAGCAGCTCTCAGCGGAGCCTTTAGAGTGCCGCAGATCGCCTGGCCGTCACTCTCGAGAACAGGAATTTAAGTCAAATTAACGTATTGTCAGAGTGTGGATGATATAGAAATAATGCATGTGGCTCTTGAAGAAGCTCAAATGGCGGCCTCTAAAGGAGAAGTTCCTGTAGGGGCTGTAGTTGTAGTTAATGGCGAAATAATTGCCAAAAGACACAACCAAAGAGAGTCTGATCATGACCCAACATCTCATGCAGAGATACTCGCACTTCAAGACGCATCAAAGGTCATTGGTGATTGGCGGCTCACTGATGCAACTTTATTTGTGACTCTTGAACCCTGTCCAATGTGTGCAGGAGCAGCTTGGGCTGCTCGTATTGGCAAAGTTGTGTACGGAGCTCCAAGTATGGATGCCGGAGCTTTAGGTTCTTTATTGCATGTTGGTGCCGACCCACGACTTAACTATGAGTTTCCTGTAGTAGGTGGGGTGCTTTCGGAAGAAAGTGCAAATCTATTAGCAGAATTTTTCTCTCGGCATCGATAGGTGGTCAAAACTGTGCTGTTGGTTAACCTCATTTATGGAAGGTTGCCAGAGCGGACGAATGGGGCGGCCTCGAAAGTCGTTGTGGCCTCCGGGTCACCATGGGTTCGAATCCCATACCTTCCGCCATTAAAAATTATTTATGACGAGATTATCCACGGTCGGTGTCGATTTTGTTTAATAACTAGGTGAACTATTGAATTCTCTATTCAAAATCTCTAAAAAGTCGATGCGGCTCTTTTTTTACAACATATGGAAATGGGTTCAAAATAACTTTTATGGATTATTGCTAGTAATTGGTGTAAGCATCTTTGCTAAGCAAGTTATTCGTTTAGAAATTTTAAATGATTCTCTTTCTTCTCCTGTAGTCGCTCTTTTATGCGGAATAGTTCTTGCCAACATTGGTCTTGATAGCTCATGGGCGAAACCGTCTTTGAATTTTGCTTCTAGCCAATTGTTAAAAGTTGGAGTTGCGCTAATTGGGTTTCGCCTTACTTTTTCAGAAATTTTGGAGATAGGAAGTTTAAGTGGGGTTTTAGTAATCATCTCCGTTGTATTTGTTTCTTTTTTTCTAATCAGGTGGATAGGAGAAAAGGCATCTCTCTCTAAACCATTGACTCTTTTGTTAGCTGCAGGTTTTCCCATATGCGGCATATCTGCCATTGCTGCTGTGAAACCATTGAGTGGAGCTGATGATGAAGAGACCGGTTATGCAGTCGGGCTTATAACGATTTTTGGTTCTATTTCAATTCTTTTCTTTTCAATTCTTCACCTGATCTTTGATATTGAAATGAATACTTTGGGATGGTGGATTGGTTTATCTGTTCATGACACAAGCCAAGTAGTAGCTGCTGCATCAACTATCAGTGAAAGTTCTTTAGATTCAGCAATGGTTGTCAAGATGGGCCGCATTTTATTGTTAGCACCAATGCTTTTAATGATTTCGTTCATGAAACAACGCGAGATACAAGCCAGTGAAAAAAAACGTTTTCCTGTACCTATTTTTATTATTGGTTTTGCTGTTGCAGCTGCGCTGGGATCTGCCAATGTTTTTTCCACGAGTTTTCTTGACTCAATAGATACAGTTCGAACTTTTTTAATTACTGCGGCAATGTTTGGCCTAGGTTCGGGAATACGTCTTATATCTATTAAGGACCTTGGTGCTAAGCCGCTACGCGTGGGGTTCATAGCGTGGATTACAGTTCTAGTTCTTGCTGGCATTGGAACATTTCTTACAATTTAAATTGGTTAAAAATAGTTACCAAACAACTAATGCTGCTCCTGCTGCTACAAGTCCAACTCCCCACCAGGATCTTTTTCCAAGCGCTTCACCTGCTAAAAGCACTCCAAGAGGAATTGAAAGTTGTCGTAATCCCGCTACTTGACCGGCTTGAGCCCATCTGAATGCTAAAAGGATTAAAACATAGGATCCTCCCTGGAGGGCTCCAATTAACATTCCGGAAGGGATTGATTTACGAATATTTATCAGTGATATACGGCGGCAACTTATAACGGTCGTTGAACTAATAATTGCAACGATCGAGAAGTACCCGAGAGGGTTGGTTTGATCAACAGCACCCGCATCAATTAAGGAGTACCCAACAGTTGCAAAACCGCTTATGACAGCTGAAAGTACTGATTTTTTTTCACCTATTTTTTGTCCAAGCCCAGCAAGCGTAAGAAGTCCTACAACTAGTGCCAAAAGCCCTATTCCGGTAAGTATTGAAGGAACTTCGTTTAAAAAAATCCATCCTCCAGCCCCAATAAGAAGTGGGGCAGTTCCTCGAGAGATCGGATATGCGACTCCAAGGCTTCCTTCTCGATAAGCCGTGCCGAGCATCCACATGTATATAGCTTGAGCAGCTGCCGATGGGATAAGAAATTTAATTACTTCTGTAGGTGGATCCAAGATGGCGATCGGTAAGCAAACTAATCCAAATATTAGATAACTAAGAGTGATGACAATATCTGGATTGTCCATTTTATGTATTTTTGCGTTCCACAAAGCATGAAGAACCGTGGAGATAAGTACAACAACAACTGCAGTAAATGCCATTAATTAACTCATATGTTTCACGGATTGGAGCGCAGAGATAACAGCTAAATCTATGATGTCCTGAGTGGAGCATCCACGTGATAAATCATGAAAAATTCCATCTAATCCTTGAAGTAGCGGGCCTATAGCCCTTGCTCCTGCTAATCGTTCTGTAATTTTGTAAGCAATATTTGCTGAATCTAAGTCTGGAAAAATAAATACATTTGCAGCACCTTGTAACAAAGAATCTGGGGCTTTACTCGCAGCTATTTCCGGCACCCAAGCAGCATCAAATTGTAATTCCCCATCAACAAGAAGTTTTGGGTCGCATTCTCTTATAAGACTTACTGCATCTCTAACTTTGATGACCTTCGGATGGTCGGCACTTCCATGCGTAGAAAAAGAAAGCATTGCAACTCGCGGTTCTTCTCCTGTGAGCGTCTTGTAAGTGGACGCAGTAGAGATCGCTATTGAACAAAGTTGTTCAGAGTTTGGTTCAGGGAGGACAGCGCAGTCTCCATAAGCAAGGTTCATTCCATTTGGGAGAACCATGAGAAAAGAACTGCTCACTACTTCTACTTCTGGTGATACTCCTAGTATCTGAAAACCTGTCTTCAACACCTCACCGGTAGACCGAGTTGCACCGGCAACTGCGGCATCTGCTTTTCCACTTTTTACAAGTAAAGCAGCTGCAATTAGTGGATCAGACGGATCGAAACCATTATCTGCAGCTGTTTGAGCAAGAGCATTTTCGGAATCAATTACTGGTTCAATTATGTGGGCTATTGATTCTTCAATTAAATATTGGGCTGCTTCATCTGCCCTTTGGTCACCAAGATCAGCAAGCACTATACGCGCTGGTCTTATTTTCGCTTTTTCTTGCCACTGAAGAAGTATGTCGTTCATTTAATTTTTTCTAATTTCGAATCTTATTGTTTAGGTTAAGAGTGTTTTGTTACTAATCTTAAGAAATTAGACGCGACCACGCTGGTTTTCGTTTGAGGGAGTAACGTACTTCCGTCATTACCCCACTGCAAAGTTGGTGGTAATAACTGGGATTTTAAAAATATAAAGAGAATTGTTTATGACGAAAAATATTCCAGAACGGGCACAAGTAGTCATTATTGGTGGAGGAATTGTTGGTGCCAGTGTTGCGTACCATCTCACTGAATTAGGTTGGACCGATGTAGTTCTTTTAGAACGCCACACATTAACTAGTGGAACCACCTGGCATGCGGCAGGTTTAGTTGGCCAACTTAGAGCAACGCACAACATGACCCGGCTTGCCGCCTATAGTGCCGATCTTTATCATCGCCTTGAACATGATATGGGCCATCCAACTGGATTTAAAAAAGTTGGTTCTCTCAGTGTTGCTGACAATTCTGAAAGGTTAGAAGAGTTGGTCCGCGGCGCAGGAATGGCGCGTTGTTTTGATGTAGATATTGACGTTATTGATGCGGACGAACTTGTTGAACGTTGGCCTCTTATCAATCCTGAAGGAATTGTTGGAGGAGTTTGGATACCTAGTGACGGTCAAGCTTCACCGGTAGATACAACCATGGCGTTAGCTGCTGTGGCGAAAAAAAACGGTGCGAAAGTTATTGAAGGAATTTCTGTAAAAGCTATTCAAACTTCAAATGGAAGGGCCACCGGAGTTGATACTGATCTTGGCCCAATTGAAGCCGAATACGTTGTTACTGCTGCAGGGATGTGGTCTCATCAACTTGGTCGAGATGTTGGAGTGAATATTCCCCTTCATGCATGTGAACATTTTTATCTTGTTACTGAACCTGTTCCTGACCTACCGTCAGGTCTTCCAGTTCTTCGTGACACAGATAACTGTATTTATGTAAAAGAAGATGCTGGTCGGTTACTTGTTGGAGCCTTTGAACCTATTGCTAAACCGTTCGGGGCAGAAGGACTACCTCATGATCGGCCATTTATGCAACTCGATGAAGATTGGGACCACTTAGCACCGGTGTATGAACGAGCTTGTGAACGGATACCTCTTCTTAATGAAATTGGTATCCGTTTATTTTTTAACGGACCAGAAGCCTTTACCCCTGATGATAGATATTTGCTTGGTCCCACTCCTGAACTTGATAATCATTTTGTCGCTGCAGGATTCAATTCTGTTGGTATTCAGTCTGCAGGTGGAGCAGGAAAAGTTTTAGCAGAATGGATAGTTGACGGTCGACCACCTATGGATTTATGGGATGTTGATATTCGACGCGCTCAACCATTTCAAACCAACCGACGGTATTTGCACGACCGGTCAATTGAATCGCTTGGGTTGTTATATGCAATGCATTGGCCTTTCCGACAAGTAGAAACTGCTCGGGGTGTGCGTCGTTCCCCTTTTTATGACCGTCTGGTAAATCTTGGAGCATGCCACGGAGAAAACGGTGGTTGGGAAAGACCAAATTGGTTCGCGCCCGACGGAGTTGAACCAATATATGAATACACCTATGGTCGGCAAAATTGGTTTGAACATTCAGCCGCGGAACATCAGGCTTGCCGAGAAGGCGCTGCACTATTTGATCAAACTTCGTTAGCGAAGATCCTGGTACAAGGACCTGATGCAGCAACTGTTCTTAACAAAATTTCTTCAGCGAATATTGACGTTGCACCAGGAACCTCCGTATACACAACTTGGCTTAATGAACGAGGCGGAATTGAAGCTGACTTAACTGTTAATCGCCTAGACGAAGAAACATTTCTGGTTGTCACTGCGTATACAACTCAGTTAAAAGATGCTGATTGGATCCTTAGAAATATTCCTGAAGAGGCAAGAGTTGTTGTAACTGACGTGACTTCTGGTTGGGCAACTTTAGGAATATTCGGCCCACAGGCACGCTCCGTGATGTCTCCACTAACTGACGCTGACCTCTCAAACGAAGCTTTTCCCTTCGGGACTCTTCAAGAAATTGACTTTGGGTATGCCCGAGCTATCGCGGTCCGTCGAACATACATGGGAGAGTTGGGTTGGGAAGTTTATTTACCAACTGAGTTTGCGGCGGGCGCATTTGATCAACTTTGGGAATCAGGCGCGCCTAAAGGATTGAAATTAGCAGGCATGCACGCAATGAATTCTTTACGGATGGAAAAGGCTTACCGGCACTGGGGAGACGATATATGCGATGAAGATACCCCTCTAGAAGCAGGGCTCTCTTGGGGTGTTGCCTGGGATAAGCCCGGAGGCTTTATTGGAAGAGAAGCATTACTTGCTCTGCAGGAATCTGGAATTACTCGACGATTAGTCCAATTTCGTGTTGACGACTCTGAGCCTTTGCTTTATCACAATGAACCTGTCTATAAAGATGGAATCATTGTTGGAAGAATCACATCTGGAATGTACGGACACACAATAGGTGCAGCTTTAGGAATGGGTTATGTTTCCCATGAACGCGATGTTCCTCGCAACCAAGTGTTAGATGGTTCCTTTGAAATTGAAATAAACGGAAAAAGATTTCCTGCAACTGCTTCGTTCCGGCCTTTCTATGATCCAGATAGTAAACAAGTTCATCTTTAAGTCTCGTCTGCTGAAGAGAATAGAATTTTTTCAATAAGATCAGTCAGTGTTTCTTTTTCTTGGTCTGTAAGAACACCATAAAAATCTTGTTCGGATTTATGTTGTTCAATGTAAGCATCTTTAACCGCGTTTTTTCCTTTTTTGGTTAAACCAACAAATACGACTCTCCGATCATCGCTTCCATTTTTTCTCGTTATTAATTGATCACGTTCTAATGTCTTAAGTGCGCTTGAAACAGAGGCTCGAGAAAGACCAGAAAAACGTGCGACACGATTTGACTCCATGCTTCCACAGACCCAAACCGTAAATAAGATTCGGAAACCAGCCCATGTCAGTCCAGATGGACGATGAACATGTGATTCTACATGACGAGCAAATTGGGTTGAGGTGCGTGAAAACAGAAATGATAAGAGAAAAAGTTTTAAATCCGGATGTGGGAGTTCGTTAGTTACCCGACTTACAGCCATTTCGCTGAACTGCCGTGCATCAAAATCTTCAGATGCCATATCAGTCAGTGTCTAACGCTAAGCCTTCTTCGTCACCAAGATACGCGGCAATAACTGCTGGATCCTTTTGTATCTGTTCTGGTGTTCCTTCAGAAATCTTTTGGCCGAAATCTAGAACCATGATTCGATCTGCTATGTCCATAACGAGACTCATGTCATGTTCAACGAGAATCATTGATATTCCTAGTTCGCGTCGGATATCAAGAATAAAGCGAGCCATATCTTCAGTCTCTTCAAGATTCATTCCTGCTACTGGTTCGTCTAATAAAAGTAGTTCTGGGTTCATAGCAAGCGCTCTTCCAAGTTCTACCCTTTTTTGAAATCCATATGGGAGTAGTGCAACTGGGTGTTTGCGCCATTCTTCAATTTCAAGGAAATCAATGATGTCTTCAACTGCAAGACGGTGTTCCATTTCCTCTTTTTTTGCAGGACCAAACCATAAGGCTCCAGCCAGCCAAGATCTTTTCATCCGCACGTGTCGACCGAGGAGTAGATTTTCTAGAACTGTCATATGCGGGAAAAGTTCTATGTTTTGAAAAGTTCGTGCAATACCGAGACCTGCAACTGTGTCGGGACGCTGACCGCTAATACTGTTTCCTTTCCAAAAAATGTCGCCTTCTTGTGGGCGATAAACCTGACTGATGCTGTTGAATATTGAAGTTTTTCCTGCACCGTTAGGGCCAATAATTGAAAAAAGTTCACCTTCTTGGACTTGGAAGGAAACATTTGAAATAGCTTTCACTCCTTTGAATGAAAGGCTTATGTCTTTAACTTCGAGAAGAGGTTGATTCATGACAGCCAACGCTTTCTTCTTTTGTAATGCTTAACATCTCTGAAGGATTTTCGTTCTGTTCCTTCACCGTGGAGGCCTAAATAAAATTCTCGTACATCTTCGTCTTTAAGAAGTTTGCTGGCAACACCGTCCATAACAATCTTTCCGGTTTCCATGATGTACCCGTAATTAGCTATTGATAAAGCCATGTTTGCGTTTTGTTCAATAAGTAAAACGCTTGTGCCATCTTTATTAATTTCAACAATTGTGTCTCGGATCTGAGCAACAAGTTTTGGTGCGAGGCCTAATGATGGTTCATCCAAAATAAGAAGTTTTGGATCAACCATAAGTGCCCTTCCTATTGCAAGCATTTGTTGTTCTCCGCCAGATAGGTAACCAGCGATTGATTTCCTCCGTTCTGAAAGAACAGGGAACATTGTCATTACTCGTTCATGGGCTGTTTTTATAGCTGCTTTATCTTTGCTAGTGATTGCTCCAGCCGTTAAATTTTCATCCACAGTAAGTTCAGCGAATATTCGTCGACCTTCTAATACTTGGCTTATGCCGTCGCGAACAATTGTTGAAGGGTTTTTGTTATCAATTTGTTCACCGTTGAATTTGATAGATCCTTTAGTAACTTTTCCTTCGTGTACATCTAGCAGGCCTGTGATAGCGCGGGTCGTGGTTGTTTTCCCCGCACCGTTGCTTCCCAGTAACGCGACAATGTCTCCTTGCGGTACTTCAATTGAAAGGCCGCGTAGAACGAGAACTACTTCGTTATAGACGACTTCTAAGTTGGCGATTTCAAGCATTGGATTCCTGGGTCTTTTAATATTTTGAATGTTTGGGGTGGCCGGTTAACCGGCCACCCCAAATAGTTTTATTCAGCTTTAAAGCAAGCGCCGTCGTACACCTGCGCAGCAGTGATATCTGAAACGAATGGGCCACCATTCATCAGAACTGAACCGGTGCTTCCGCCACTTGAGATAGTTGCTTCAGCATCATACAGATCAGCCTGAATATCAAATATGTATGACTCACGCACAATGTAGTCATTTGGATCGCCGCCGTACCCTTGGTTCGGAGCAAGACCCATATAGTCAACGGTTGTTGAATTTGCTGCAGCAATAACACCGGCTCTTGTTAAATCGCCAGCTGCAGCAGCAGCTTCAAGAATTTGGTGAGCTGCCATAGCTTCAGTCCAACCAATTGCATATGAATCAGATACCGGATCATCGGGCATAGCTGCTTCTAGTGCAGAAACCATGTCTGCCATACCTGGTGCATCTCCTGCATTCCAAGTCAAGGTATATGTTGACTGGTAGAAGGATGAATCAAGCACTGGAGCAAGGGCTGTTCCTAGAAGGACGTAACTGTATGTTGGTGAGTTTCCTGACCAAACAGCGCTAAATCCTTCAGCGGCAGCGCCACCCATAAGTTCAGCTAAAAGGCTTGGCCCAGTAGTGACCCATACGAGGTTGGCTCCTGAGTCGACCAAACCAGCAATTACTGGAGTCTGGTCGGCGCCAGGGATTACTGCACCTTCGCCGTCATAAACGATTTCAATTCCGAGTGCTTCAGCAGCGATTTTTGCACCTGCTGCACCATCTTGGCCATATTCACCTGGGTAGGTAAGGATGGCAAGTTTTGCATCGCCTTCCACAACGTTGGCTGCTAAATAATCCACTGCGTTAATGGATTCGTAGCAATAACTTGTGTAGGACTCAAATACGTTTTCGCCAAAATCTGGATCTGGCCAACCGGAATACCATGAAAGTGGAATAGCTCCTAATCCATCTTCAACAAGGGCCTCTGCTATTGCAGCAGTGTGTGGCGAACCTGTGGATTGGCTTAAGAAGACAACTCCGTCATCTGCACTCATCTCTTCGTATTTTTCAAGATGTGTTGGGACATCGTAAGCATTGTCTTCTATCCAGAAGTCAATCATTTTGCCGGCGATGCCACCATTTTCATTTACTCGGTCCCAGTAAGCGGTCTGAGCTGCAATTATTTGAACTACTAATGGAGCGAAAGGACCACTTAAGTCAGCGATAGCGCCAACTCTGATTGTGTCCTCAGTAACTCCGTAGTCATAAGCAACTTCAGCCCCGTCAGCTGGAGTTTCAGTCTCGGCAGGAGCTTCAGTCTCGGCAGGAGCTTCAGTCTCCGCCGGGGCCTCAGTCTCCGCTGGAGCTGATGATGACGCTGATGCTGAGGATGACGAAGAGTCTTCGTCACTACCGCAGGCTGCAGCGACAACCGTGAAGGCCAGCAGAATTGCTAGCAATTTCGACACGTGTTTCATATTTTTTCCCCTCTCTTTGGGATTGTGCTCAGGCGTATAGCCAGAGATCTTTTTAAACTGTTCAATAGCTGAACGGCCAACCTTTCCAATAGTTTCGTATATTTGTCCAGATTCCGTAAAGACCTAAAGGTTCAAATAACATAAAGACGACTATCAGTAAGCCATAGATAATTTCATCGAGTGAGCTATAGGGAATCGGGTATCCAAGGGCTGTTTCGCTGACAGAAATGATTCCAAAATCACCGGAACCTAGCGAGATGATGCCATCCCACATACCGGAAAATGTTCCATTTCCTTCCGCTTGTTCAGTCATCCACTCAATTATTTCCTCAACAAAACGAGGAGATAAAACAACAAAAAATGTTCCAGCAAGCGCCCCTGAAATTCTTCCCATTCCGCCTATGAGAAGAATCGCTACGAACTCTACAGACAGGATTAAATCCCATTGTTCAGGGGGTACTTGTCCTACGAAAGATGCGGCTAGAGCACCAGCGACTCCGGCATAAAAAGAAGAAATTGCAAATGCGATGGTTTTATATTTTGTTTCAGGAACCCCCATAATTTCAGCGGCTACGTCTTGATCGCGAATTGCTGCAAGCGCGCGTCCGGTTCGGGTTCGCGCCAAATTTGCTGCACAGAGAGAGAAAATAATTAAGAGCGCAAGTAAAAAGTAATAAGTTTTTTGGTTGTCAGTTATGTCAAACCAAAACCAGTGTCCGTCTGAAGAGAAATCAAGAAATGGGTTTTCTTCTTTCCAAATCCTTATTTCAAGTTTTGGCCATTTCCGTCCAAGGGAACCTGGTCCAGCAATTTCAGGAAACACCCGAGATAAATGTAACCCTATGAAAACAAGTCCAAGAGTCGTGATAGCTAAATACAGTCCTCTTACTCTTACTGCTGCAGGGGCTACGAGAATACCTACCAGTGCAGCTACCACACCAGATGCAGGTAACCAGATCCAGATTGGTAGTCCCCATCCCCAGAGGCTTGATGTGCTCGGACCTCCAACAAGAACTGCGGTATATGCACCTACTCCCATGAAAAATGCGTGACCTAAAGAAACTTGTCCTCCAAGACCAGAAAGAATATTTAGACCTAAGGCGGCTATGCAGAAGATAAACATGCGATTTACGATGCGAAGCCATGAATTATCCCCAAGGAATCGAATCAGAGGTATTTGATCGACAATAGGAAGGTCGAATGGCATGAGAAGGAGGAGGACAAGCGCGATACCTATTCCAACTTGTTGCGTTCGTGTGGGGAAAATCCGCGATTCAGAAGCGTAAGAGGTATAAAGGTTTGGTCTTCCTCTCATACCCGACGCACCTCCTCGGTCCCAAACAAACCGTAAGGTCTTATTAATAGAGCTATCAGCATTACTACGTATGGAATGACTTGCTGGTAACCGAATCCCAAAATATTTGCGTAACTTGAGAGATATTGTCCAGCAAAAATTTCAACAAACCCAATAAGCATTCCTCCAGCTAAAGCCCCAACAACAGAATCAAGGCCACCCACGATCACTGCAGGTAGGGCACGGAAGGCAAAAAATGCTCCTTCACGACTAGCTACTCCCGCTGCTGCCCATGGTGACATTGATGCAAAAATTCCAGCTGCTGCGGCCAAAGCTGAACCTGCTGCCCATGCAATAGCAAATATCATGCCGACATTTATTCCTTGTGCAAGTGCAGCTTCTTGATCAAATGCTGTCGCCTGCATGGCTACCCCAGTTCTTGTACGGAGAAAACGCCAGACAACAATGAATACAAAAGCGGCCATGACTGCTGCTGCTATATATGACCAGGCAACTGAAGCTCCGCCGAGACTAAAAGTGTCGCTACCCCATGGAATGCCAAGATTTCTTGGGACGAGACGTACAGCATCATCAGCAATAGCGCGAATAATTACTTCTAATCCCAATGTAATAACAGCCATTGAGAAAACTGGTTCACCGATCATGGGACGGATTGTTAATCGTTCAATAATTAATCCAAATACCGCTGTTACTGACATAGCCAGCAACAATGCAATACCCCAATGAAGCCAGTTTGGGCCAGGCAGCCAACGTCCCGGTATATCCCAATCAATGAAAATCATGGATAAAAACCAGGTTCCTGCTAGCGCTAATGCCCCATGAGAAAAGTTGACTGTCTGGGTTGCTTTAAATATGAGTACAAACCCAAGCGCAAGCATGGAGTAAAGAGAACCAAGAGCAAGTGCTTTGAAAAGAGTCTGGACAAATACGTCAAAAGTGGAGGCTGCAAAAAGCATTGGAATTGATGTCATTTATACATCGACTCCACTAAGTCGCTAAACATGTTCTCCATTGATGATCGTTTTAGTTTTTGAGTTGCAGTTAATTCACCATCTTCATGATCTAGTTCTTTTGGAATCATCCGAAACTTTCGGATTGTCTCAACTCGAGCAAATTTTTCATTCGTTTCATTGATGACATTTTGTATCAGTTCAATTACTTCTTCTTTTTCAGATAAATCCCTATAAGTCGTGTAGGGAATATTTCTTCTTAAAGCCCAATCCCCAACAGTTTCAAGTTCAATACCGATAAGAGCTGAAAGAAACTTTCGCCTATCGCCGATGACCATGGCTTCTTTTACATAGATTGATGCTTTAAGACTGTTTTCAATTTCTGAAGGTGAAATGTTCTTCCCCCCAGATGTAATGATGATGTCTTTCATCCGGTCAACAATTCGCACATGGGTTCCATCCACCCATTCACCAACATCTCCGGTTCTTAACCATCCATCGGCAGTGAATGTCTCTTTAGTTTTTTCTGGTTTATTCCAATATCCAGCAAAAACGCCGGGGTGTTTGGTTTGGATTTCTCCTGTTTCTTCATCAATTCGAAATCCGATATCGGCGTATGGTTCTCCTACTGTTCCTAATTTCAAACGTCCAGGAAGATTTGTGGTTGCAACGGCTGAGTTTTCTGTCATCCCATATAGTTCGTATACCGGCACGCCTATGCCCATAAAAAATTCCAGAATCTCTGATGAAATAGGAGCTGCTCCGGAACCTGCATGCCAGCAACGTCGGAGTCCAATTCGTTCGAGTAAAGCACGAAAAATGATTGGATATCCAATTAAATTAAGCAACCAACTTTTTACGGTGTGTTTTCCGTTATTTGATACTTTTTCTTTTCCGATGATTGAAGCTAACTTAAGCCCAACTTTCAACAACGTTCGTTTAAATAACGAAGCATCATTTCCTTTTATGAGAACTGAAGCGTGCATTCTTTCCCAGATACGAGGAACAGCAAAAAATATGGTTGGTTGTATTTCACGTAAGTTGAGTTGAACGGTGTCTATTGATTCAGCAAAATTAAGCGTCAACCCACAACTCACTAGATGCCAGGTCGAAAAAATACGTTCAGCGACGTGACATAAGGGCAAATAAGTTAAAACCAGATCTTCTGAGGTGGGTTTTCGGTTGCCTCGTAATCCGTTTTCTCCTGTTAGACGCGTTAAAGCGAACGCTACGTTGTCGTTAGTTAACATTGCCCCCTTTGGCGGCCCAGTAGTTCCAGATGTGTACACCAGGGTCATAACATCGTCGCCTTTGGCTTCTGCCATTCTTTTTTCTACTGCTCCAGTATGTTCGCGACGATGCGCACGTCCCATTTCTAAAAAGTCTTCCCAGTAAAGAAGACGATCATCGTTGTAAGCCACAACACCACGCGGCTCGGTATAAAGAATGTGCGTTAATTCCGGTAAAGACGTCCGATCTATTTCTAGTACTCGATCAACTTGTTCTTGATCCTCAGCAAAATGCACCGTTGATCCGCAATCTGTCAACAGGTATTCGACTTCAGCAGCCGGATTTGTTGGATATAAGCCAACAGTAACTCCACGTACCGCAACAGCAGCCAAATCAAGAATAACCCACTCTGGACGATCTTCTGACTGAATAGAAACTCTAGAACCTGGATGAATATCTAATGCTAATAATCCGTGAGCAGCATCAAGAATAAGGTCCCATGTTTTCGCCCAACTGTATTCCTGCCAGATGCCGAAATCTTTTTCACGCAAAGCTATTTGTTTAGGGCGATCTTGAGCCCACCCTTGAGCAAGGGAAGCAACAGTCGTAATAGTATTTTCAGGAGATGCACTTACAGGCTCAGCAAGAGTTGCTGTCATAATTCTCCCCCCCATGAAATTATTAATTACGTAAAAGTTAGTAACAATTCACTAACCGAACAAGACCGTAGTAGAAAATATTTATTTTTAACTTGTCGGGATGCAAAGCAGTACCGAAACTTTCACTATTGTAAAGAAATGGTCAATCCGAATGAATTTTCCGCAATTTCAATATCTGAATTAAGTTCATTAATAAAAGATGGATTAGACACCTTATTTCCAGAAAAATTTTGGGTTGAGGGACAAATTTCTAACTTTAAGACTTCTCGCCCCGGGCATTGTTATTTTGATTTGGTTGAACCTAACGATGAACCAGGACAACCTCCTGCCGCTGTTTTAAATGTGGCTTTATGGCAAAGTAAGCGAAATCAAGTTGAAAAAGTCTTGGCTGAATCCGGGAATCTAACACTCAGTAACGACCTTCAAGTACGTGTTTTAGTTGGTTTAAATTTTTATCCTCCAAGTGGACGTCTAAACCTAATTATGGATCAAATTGATCCATCATTCACTCTCGGTCAACTAGCGATAGAACGCGAGAAGTTGTTACAACAACTTCTAGTTGAAGGGCTTCTAGAAAAGAATTCTTCTCTTCCATTAACTTTTCCACCACTCCGAATCGGATTAGTTACAAGTGTCGGATCTGCTGCTCATGCTGATTTCATAACAGAAATTTCAAATAGCAACTTTGGATTCACTGTTTTAGAGTATGACGCCAGAGTCCAAGGCGAAAGTGCAGTTGCTGAAATTATTTCTGGGTTAGAAGTTCTCTCTTCGCATAAACCAGATGTAATCGCATTAATTAGAGGCGGAGGATCTAGTGCAGATCTCTCAATTTTTGACTCTGAAGCGATAGCCCGTACTATCGCAGGACTAAATTGCCCTGTTTTTACCGGTATTGGTCATGAAATTGATCGAAGCGTCGCTGATGAGGTAGCACATAGCGCATATAAAACACCTACTGCATGTGCAAACGCTTTAACTAATGACGTTCAGAGGTTTGTAAATGAGATTTCAAACTTAAATCAATTAATTTGCGAACGAGCACGAGCATTAATAGATCAAGAATTACGTTCGCAAAATGAAACAAGTTTGCGATTAACAAAGGCTGTTTCATCAACTCTTTCAAGAACAGAAGACACATTTAATGAAATAGCGAAAAGAGTTTCTCGATCAGCACCGTTGCATTTAGAACGCCAAAGCGAACGATTGACTGAACTTGAACATCGTCTACGGGTGCTTGATCCAGTTAATGTTTTAGCTCGAGGCTGGTCAATTACTCGACGTAGCGACGGTCAACTTATAACGAAAAGTGAGCAAGTACAAAAAGGTGATGTTCTTATTACGTCTGTGAGTAACGGAACTGTCTCCTCTACAGTTAATGATCAAGGAGAAAAGCAATGAACTCATTAGAAGAAAATGCTGAATCAGCGAGTGACATGCGTTATGAAGATGCTTTAACTGAGCTCCAAACGATTCTTAACGCACTAGAAGGAGAATCTGTTGATGTGGATCTTTTAGCATCTCAAGTTGCTCGTGCTGATGAGCTAATACGTCATTGTCGAAATCGCATTGATGCCGCGCGCCTACAAGTGGACCGCGTAGTTGATGCTCTTGAGCAAGATTAATGATTTATGTTTATTAGAAAACTCTCTGACAGTTCAGCTTTTGTAGCGGTGGATTTTCCAGATGTTGCTGGGAAAGGGAACATTCGTCTTGCCAAAAAAATTCTTCAAGGTGGAGCAAAAGATTTCGCTCGCTCGTTTAGTTATTCATTAGCTTGTCTTGAGTTACAAGAAACAGGGATTTCTGCGGGTATCAGTTCGCTCCCTGAAAATCGTAAAGAAACAATAGAGGGTTTTGTTGCTGAAGTATCTGGATGGGGAATTGACTACACGTTTCAGGTAGGTAAAGGAGTAGACAAAGGTGAAGTGAGTGGTCTAGAAGACACTTCAAATGATGAAACTCTTTTTTTTGGTGCAGTTCTAGCAGCAATGACCGCTTTCCCAGAAGCAAGAACTGCCGTCACTGATCTTGAAGATCCAACCCTTTTGGAAGCGGAGTTAAAAAAAGTAAACGTTGATCTTGTTGTATCTGAGTCTCCCTTTACAGCGGAGGCAGATCTACTTTTTGTTGGAAAGGCTATGCGCGTTCTTGGCCATGAAATAGTTCCAAATATCCAAGCGAAAATTATTGTTCCTACTACTCGACTTGCCGTGACTACACGAGGTTTAGCCCACTGTGTAACTAAAGAAATAATTGTTTTACCGGACTTCATCACCGTTGCTGGTGATCTCATGGGAGACAACCTGGATTCGCTCATGGAATCGTTAATTAATGAAATTTTGAATCATCCAGAAGGCCCGGTTCTTGGTGCTTGTTATAAGGCCGAATCCTATTTATCTACTTGGTGTCCTGAGTTGCCGTTTGGTCGTCCTATTTAAATCTTCAAAATAGATTTCTCTATCTCGTAGTGGCATGGCGGTACTTCGCGTACGCTATAGGGGCTTGGGGCTGTAGCTCAGTTGGCTAGA
>Ga0208130_1000075_pt1 | contig 50073 bp, 44 predicted proteins | sample ETNtaG_31_FD_185771 | JGI IMG/M metagenome (GOLD analysis project Ga0208130, IMG submission 185771) | Marine microbial and viral communities from oxygen minimum zone, Eastern Pacific Ocean - ETNP201310SV78 (SPAdes) (version 2) | ecosystem: Environmental > Aquatic > Marine > Oceanic ... | reverse complement strand
CAATATTCTCAATACAATAAAAGAAAATAATTTAATTATACATAAAGTAAATGAGCTTCCTCAAAATCTAGATGAAGAATTTTATGTTCAAGTAAATAAGCAAAGACGAGATGCATGCTCTAGAAATCATAGCGCAACTCATCTTTTACATGAATCTTTAAGAAAAATATTGGGAGATCATGTAACTCAAAAAGGATCTCTAGTTAATAACAATAATCTGCGTTTCGATTTCTCTCATTTTTCACCTGTAAATAACGAAGCTTTAAAAGCTATAGAACATGATGTAAATAAAAAAATTCTTCAAAATATTTTGATTAATGAACAAAATATTTCATTAAATGAAGCTAAAGATCAAGATGTACTAATGCTTTTTGGAGAAAAATATGATGATCAAGTAAGAATGATACAATTTGGAACTTCTAAAGAGCTCTGTGGTGGAACTCATGTGAATAGTACTAGCGAGATAGGGTTATTTAAAATTATATCAGAAGGATCAATTTCTGCTGGAACTAGAAGGATAGAAGCTATTACAGGTATGGCAGTTATTGAATATATAAATAAATACAAGGATGAAATCCATAATCTTGAAAAAGAATTAAAGACTAAGACATTGTTAGCTACTGTTAAGCAAATCCTAAACAAAAATAAGTCCTTAGAAAAAGATCTTACTAAATTAAAACTCAATAATAACAAGATTTATGTTAAAGAGCTATTAGCATCAGCTCTTCAAGTTAAGGGTATTCGACTAATTAAACAAGAAGTTGATTTGGATACTAAATCGATGAAAGACATTTCATTTTCTTTAAAAAATGAAAAGGAGTTAATTGTGTTGTTAGCTTCAAAATCATCAGATAGAGTTGTCTTAACATTAATGATTTCAAATGATTTAGTTGCAAAAGAATATAATGCTAATAAGATGATAAATATTTTATCTGAACATATTAATGGTTCTGGAGGAGGTCAACCATTTTATGCAACTGCTGGAGGGAAGAATATAAGTGGTATAGCTAATGTATTTGAAAATATAAATGAATTGATATAACTATCATTACTTATGCTTATAAAACAAAAAAACCAGCTTTACGCTGGTTTTTTTTTGTTTGAATATAAATTTTTTAGAATCTGTACGATAAACTAAAGTTAGCTGAACCGTCTCTTTTTCCATCTACTTCCTTTACAGGAATTGTATAGTTTGGATCGAAGTACAACCCATTATATAATTGGAAAGAAAAACCTGCACCAACATTCATTCTATCAGATCCATCTTTAGTTGGCATAGAGAACGCTAACCATATGTTATCTTTTACTGTATATCTAGCAAAAAAATCATAGTTATCATCACCATCACGAGCCATACCTAAAGTGAACGCATCTGTTGCCATGTATCCAATACCAGCTTTAGATGTAATTTGTTCTGAATCGTCTTTGTCACTATCGTAAGTTGTTACAAGCATAAATTGCGCTGAAGCAAAAAGAGTTGTACAAAATGCGATTAGTGCTGTTAGTAAATATTTTTTCATGTTATATTATTTAAATAGTTAATAATTAAGTTTAATAAAGGGGTTAGCTAGAGAGCCAACCCCTTTGTACTATTTATATAATTAAGGAGTAACTGTTAAAGTTAACCAAGTGTACTTAGATTGTTCTATTGAACCACCCATACCATCGTTCTCAGTTTCGTCTGTTACATACTTAAGACCTAAAGCAGCATTACTTCCTAAAGAATAAGATATACCTAATTCCATAGCTTGTCTGTCATAGTCTTCAGCAACATACATAGCCGCAGCATCATCATCACCACCATCAGTGATTCTGTACATAGTAGCGCTTAATGAAATACCTCCCATTGAGTATGAAAGACCGTAGTTTAAGCTTTCCATGCTTGCTCCTAAGAAACCTAAGTTACCGTGAGAAGCCCATGATGAACCATCTCTACCGTTACCCATGTTACCAGCAAATCCACCGAATTCACCATCATCACCATAAGTAGTTTGACCTACATTAAGTGAGATGTTGTCATTAACAGTGTAACCTAAACCAAAACTTCTCATTGTAGCACCATTATAACTTTCGTTTAATGAAGCTGAAACAGAAGCACCCATGATACCACCTGATAAATCAACACCAAATGCAGCATCATCAGCTATTGAATTAGTTAAATAAAGAACGTTTACGTTCCATCCACTGAATTCACCGTTTAAGTTTACATACATGTTAGTTAAGTCATCAGTTCCATCAGCAGTTGAATCATTAGCTATGATTGCAGCAGATGTTAAAGCATCATTTCTAGTAGCGTAACCTAAAGTAACATCAGCCATGTCTAAATCAAAACCAAAAGACATACCATCCCAAGTATTTCTGTCTCCGTTAGTCCAGTTGTTAGTACCAACTAAATTACCAGATCCATACTCAAGTGCTTGACGACCAACAGTCATTGACGCCATTCCAAATAAGTTTGCAGAAGCATATGCTTCATAAACTGTAGCTGAAACTCTACCTTCACCAAGGTTAATACCACCTAAGTTATAGTTAAAGTCAGAGCTTGTGTGAATTCCCCAGTCTGAACCACCCCAAGTAGCACCTAAAGTAACTCTTTGAGTAGTTAGTCTGTAGTCTTCACCGTTAACTTCACTCATATCCATTCTCGTTCTAGAATCTACATTCCAGTCCTGAGCAAAAGATACAGTTGTTATTAGACCTAAAGCAAGGGCTAATACATTTCGTAAATTCTTTTTCATATTAAATTTATTTTTGGTTAATACGCTGCAAAGATAAAATACTTCTTCAATACCGACCTAATAAAAAGTAACCTTTTTTAACATAAATGTGTTTGTATATGGCTTAATTATCTGTAAATCAGTTATTTAAGCATAAAAAAAAAGTTAAAAAAATTCTTGTTTTTTCTGTATTTTTATTAAAAAAAACCGTTTTTTAGTGAAAAAAGAGAGATTTACCCCTTATAGCGTAGCCACTTCCACAACTCTTTATAATTGATTTTTTTTCCATACATTAATATGCCTGTGCGATATATTTTGGCAGCTATTTTTGTACTTAAAATAAATGATCCAACTAAAACTAAAATAGAAACCAAAAGCTCCCAATCAGAAACACCAAATGGAATTCTAACCATCATTATGATGGGGGAGGTCAAAGGAAAAATACTCATCCAAAAAGCAAGAGAACTATCAGGATTTTCCATAATTGGCTGAATCAAAATAAAAGATAATATTAAAGGAACTGTTACTGGAAGAATGAACTGTTGACTATCTGCTTCAGCATCAACAGCAGACCCAACAGCTGCAAATAGTGATCCATACATTAGATACCCACCTAAAAAGTAAAACAAAAATGCTAGTAATATTTCAACTAAATTTATATTATTTAAATACATTAATCCCTCTAGTATCATAGACTGCATTTCAATTTCTTGAGTAGATTCAACTTCTGTAATGTTTACAAAATATGCTTGAGATACAAAAAATAAAAGTGAAGTTAAGCATATCCAGAGTATAAATTGTGTTAATCCAATTAATGATACACCAATAATTTTTCCCATCATCAGTTTGAAAGGTTTAACAGAAGAAATAATTACTTCAACAATTCTATTTGTTTTTTCCTCTATAATACTTCTCATAACCATAGTTCCATACATGAAAATAAAGATGTATATTAACAGTCCAGAAATAAATCCAATTGCCATACTTAATTCGGTTTTTGACTTTTGCCCTGTTCCGTCCTTGGAAATTATTTGATTAGATATAATTACATTAGTTTTTGCATTTTCGAGTAAACTTATATCTATCCCTAGCTTAATAAGCTTTTCTTGCTCAACTTTTTTTTCAATTTGGGATTTGATTTCATTGCTAACCGAAAGACTTACTTGCTTGCTTGATGATAATATAATTTCATCTTCTTTTTTTTCCAAAAGGGCATAGTACAATTCATTGTCAAATTTTATTTTTAAATCTGAAAATATACTATTGGGAATTACCACAAAATTTATGTAATCAGTATTTTCTAATTTACTAAATAAATCAAAATCTTGTTCGGAAATTGCAATTGTTCTCTCAGTTTGAGTCTGATTTGTTAAATAAATTGGTAAAAACATAACAAGTAACATTAGTAACGGTCCTAATAATGTCATTACAATAAAAGATTTCTTTCTAATCCTTATAAGATACTCCCGTTTAATTATTAACCATATTTTATCCATTTTGAACCGCTTTAATAAAAATGCCTTCAATAGTTGGATTTTTTTTCTGAAATGAAACTATCTTGTTTTTTGATATGATATCTTGCATAAATTTTTTGTAATCGATATCTTTGTTGATAGAAACTATATGCTTGTTTTTTTCGTGTTTCTTAGATTTATAAGAAAATGTTGATTTTAATTTTTCATGATCTTCACAAACAATTTCGTATGAGTTATCATAAAATGTTGTTTTAATATCATCAATTTTTCCCTCTAGAATTGTTTTGGAGTTGTTAATTAAACCAATATGAGTACAGATTTCCTCAACTGATTCCATTCTATGCGTTGAGAAAATTATTGTTGTACCATTTTTATGTAATTCTAAAATTTCATTTTTAATTACTGAAGCATTTATTGGATCAAAGCCACTAAATGGTTCGTCAAATATTAATAATTTTGGCTCATGAATAATGGCTGTTATAAATTGTATTTTTTGTGCCATTCCCTTGCTTAGCTCCTCTACTTTTTTATTAAAAAGATTTTTAATGTTTAATTTATCAAACCAAAACATCAATCTATCTTTTGCTTTGTTGTAAGACATGTCTTTAAGCTGTGCTAGATAAAGGCATTGCTCCATAACGTTCATTTTTTTGTAAAGTCCTCTTTCTTCTGGAAGATAGCCTATATCTTTTATGTGATTTCGCTGTAATTTTTCATTATCAAAAATTATTTCTCCGCTATCTGGAGCAGTAATTTGATTTATTATTCGCATTAAACTTGTTTTTCCTGCTCCATTTGGGCCAAGTAATCCATAAATACTATTTTTTGGCACTGCGACATTTGCATTATTAAGTGCATAAAAATCTCCATACTGTTTAACAATATTTTTTGCTTTTAATAGCATGATTTTTAGAATCAGTTAAACATTTCTTTTACTTTATCAAAAAATGATTTTTCATTTTTTGAAGGATCAGGTATAAAGTTATTTGATTTTTTAGATTTTTCAAAAAATTCTTTTTCTTCTTTATTTAACTCTTGTGGAGTCCAAATGTTAATATGTATTAATAGATCACCAACTCCATAACTGCTAACGGAGGGAAGTCCTTTATTTTTTAAACGAAGTATTTTGCCACTTTGAATTCCTGAATCAAGATTTATTTTTACCTTACCGTTTATTGTTGGAATTTCACATTTAGCTCCAAGAACCGCGTCGGCAAAGCTAATGTAATGATCGTAATGAATATTTTGTCCATCTCTTTTTAAAGTCGGGTGTTCTTCTATAGCAATTAATACAATTAAATCTCCATTTACTCCTTCACTTGGAGCAGCGTTTCCTTTTCCGCTAACTTTTAACTGCATTCCTTCTTCAACACCTGCAGGTATTTTAATACTAACAGTTTCTTCCTTTTTAATCATTCCATTATTATCAGTTCCTGATGGTTTTTTATCAACAATTTTACCAATACCATTACAGTTTGAACACGTACTAGAAGTTTGCATCTGTCCAAGTATAGTATTACTGATTCTAGTGATACTTCCTGTTCCATTGCATGTTTGACACGTTTTGTAAATTACACCTTCTGCCACTGTCAATCTTCTAACCTTCACTTTTTTATCTACCCCGTTCGAAACTTCGTTTAAGTTTAAAGTAAGCTTAATTCTAAGATTAGAGCCTTTTAAGACTCTTCTTCCTCTGCTTTCCCCACCAAAACCACCAAAACCTCCACCACCAAATATATCTCCAAACTGACTAAAAATATCATCCATATTCATACCTCCAAATCCTCCAGCACTACCACCCATTCCAGCATGACCAAATTGATCATATCTTTGTCTTTTTTCAGAATTACTAAGTACTTCATACGCCTCAGCAGCCTCTTTAAATTTAGCTTCAGCTTCTTTATTATCAGGGTTTTTATCAGGGTGATATTTTATAGCAAGTTTTCTGTACGCTTTCTTTATTTCTTTAGAGTCAGCATTTTTTGCAACTCCTAAAATTTCATAATAATCTCTTTTTGACATATAAATAAATATTAATTTCCTACAACTACTTTGGCGTATCTTATAATTTTTTCCCCAAGAAAATAACCTTTTTCAATTACATCAATTATTTTTCCTTTTTGATTTTTTTTCGGCGCTGGAACATTTGCTGTTGCCTCATGAAAATCGGTATCTAGTTCTTTTCCTATTGGACTTTCCATTTCTTTAAGTCCTTTTTTTTCTAGCTCTGTTTTTAATTGTTTGTAGATTAAGGTTGGCCCATCATTTTCAGAATAATTATTTGCTTTTATTGATCTTTCGAAGTTATCAAGTATTGGTAGTAAAACTAACATGACATCCTTGTTGGCGGTACTATAAAGTTCTAGACGTTCTTTAGCAGTTCTTTTTCTAAAATTTTCAAATTCAGCAAATAATCTAAGATTTTTATCTTTCTCTATCTCAAGTTCTTTTTTGAAATTATTTTTTTTACTAACTTTTGTTTTAGCACTTTTATTTTTTGATGATTTTTTTGTAGTCATATGCAAGTTGTTTTAATAAATTTTATTGCAATTATATTGCCACGATTTTTTAAAGACAATTTGTCAGTTATCTTTTTTTAAGGTTAATTTTTTTTGAGATTGTAAAAAGTTTATTAATCTATTTCCTTTTAAATTTTTAGCTATTATTATACCATCTTCATTAATTAGCAGATTTGAGGGTATAGATTTTATTTTGTATGTTTTTGCTACATCAGATTCCCACCCTTTTAAATCAGAAACATGATTTTCCCAATTAAGATTATCTTTTTTTATAGCTTCGTCCCATGCATTACGATTTTTGTCAAGTGATATGCTGTAAATTTCAAAACCTTTACCATTTACAAATTCTTTATTATTGTAGTATTTGTAAGCAATTACTTTGTTAGGATTTTCTCTTCTGCATGGCTTGCACCATGATGCCCAAAAATCTATAAGGACTAATTTTCCTCTTAAATCAGATAATTTAATATTTTCTTCATAAATATTTGATAACTCAATTTCAGTAGCAACTGACCCAATATCAGAACTTATGTTTTGTGATAAAAGTTGAATTGAAAAAATGATATTAAAAAAAAAGACAAGTTTCTTTTTCATTATTAATTGATTCTTTCAATTTTTGCACCAATTCTATTTAATCTTTCATCAATTTTTTCATATCCTCTGTCTATTTGTTCGACATTATGTATTGTGCTTTCTCCATCTGCAGCTAATGCAGCAATTAGTAATGAAACACCGGCTCTAATATCAGGTGAACTCATTGTAGATGCTTTAAATTTTGTTTCTTGGTTTAGTCCGATTACAGTTGCTCTGTGTGGGTCACATAAAATAATTTTGGCTCCCATATCAATTAATTTATCAACAAAAAATAATCTTGATTCAAACATTTTTTGATGTATTAAAACAGAGCCTTTTGCTTGTGCAGCAACTACCACAATTATGCTCAGTAAATCCGGTGTAAAACCTGGCCATGGGGCATCTGAAATAGTCAGAATTGATCCATCAATAAAAGATTTAATAGTATAATTTTCTTGTTCTGGAATAAAAATATCATCACCACGAAGTTCAATTTTAATACCAAGTTTTTGAAAGGTGTTGGGAATAATTCCAAGATTTTTAAATGATACATTTTTTATCGTAATTTCTGATTTGGTAATAGCTGCCAAACCAATAAAAGATCCAATTTCAATCATATCTGGCAAAACTCTATGATTACAACCATTTAGTTGTGATACACCTTCAATTTTAAGAAGATTAGATCCAATTCCTGAAATTTTCGCTCCCATAGAATTTAACATCTTACATAATTGTTGTAAATAAGGCTCGCACGCTGCATTATATATTGTTGTTTTTCCTTTAGCCATGCTTGCTGCCATAACAATATTAGCAGTCCCAGTAACAGATGCTTCTTCTAATAATAGATGATTACCTTTTAAATTTTCACCCTCAACTCTATAAAACTCCTCTTTACTATCATATATAAATTTTGCTCCTAATTTTTCAAATCCAGTAAAATGTGTGTCAAGGCGTCTTCTACCAATTTTATCTCCACCTGGTTGTGGTATATATCCTTTACCAAATCGTGCTAACAAAGGACCTACGATCATTATAGAACCTCTTATTTTACTACTTTTAATCTTATATTCTTCAGATGATAAATAATCAATATCTACATTATTTGCATTAAATCTGTATGTGTTTTCTTTAATCTTTTCTACTCTAACATTTAAACTTTTTAGTAAGTCAATTAAAATATTTACATCAAGAATGTTAGGTAAGTTTTCAATTATAACTTCTTTATTAGTAAGAAGTACTGCGCACAATACTTGTAAGGCTTCGTTTTTTGCTCCCTGTGGCGTAAGAGTTCCTTTTAATTTGGCGCCTCCTTTTACTTTGAAAACTGTCATTTATTTTTTTCTTTTAAAATTTTTTCTTTTGTGAAATTTCTTGTTATTTGAGGACTGTCGAATTGATGATGAGCGAATAAATTCAAAATTTTCCTCTAATATTAGTTGATTATTAGACATTTGTTTTAAATGAAGTTTAATTATATTATTATCAACAGATCCTTGATTAAAAAGGATGTATGATTTTTTCATTTGATTTGCAATCATTCCGGTAAGAATTTCTTTTTCTATACCATTTTTTTGTATTGCTGCATCAATCATACTAGCAATTGTATTACCATAATATGAAAAACGAATTTTATTTTTTGGGTAATTCATCCTCTTTGGCTTTTCTTGAAGTTTTTCAACTTCAGGTTTAGGGTAGGGTGAGTCAATTTCCAATTCGAAATTTGACATAATGTGTAAATGATCCCAAAGTTTATGAGTAAATTCTTTAATATCCCTTAAATGAGGATTCATTTGTCCCATAAACTTGATAATTGCATCAACACATTTTCGTTGTTTATCCTTGTCTTTTAATGTAAGGGCATGAGAAATCATTTTTTGAACATGTCTTCCATATTCCGGAATTGTTAATGATTCTCTTTTGGTATTGTATTCCATAAAAATATTTAGCACAAATGTAATAAAAGAGCATTAATATCAAATTATAAATAATAATTATTGTGCAATTAGCTTAGTATTTTAAAATCCTAAAACAAGCATTAACATGTAGTTTCTTGTTGCTTCAGGAAAATATCCAGCCATGTCATATCCACCTTCACTATTTTTGGTAACATAGTGATCATCGGATCTAGGATCATATCCATTGGAGATAAATCTATATATCCATGCGTTACTAACATACTTACTGTCTAGAACATTATTTACTCTAAAATATATTTTACTCGTTTTAAATAGCTTTGAGTTTAAATTATATTGCAATTGTAGATTGTGAGTTAAATAATCATCAAGCATTCTCTCTTTTGATGAAGTATTATCAATATATTGCTCTCCAACATATTTGCTATTAAAGTCCAAAGATAAGTTTTCACCTAATTTATAGTTTAATTGTGTAGCCCAGATAATATTTGGAGAGAAAGCTAAATCAGTATTCTTATGAACTATTTGTTCTTGTCCCCATGTGTCCCAGTTATCAACGTATTCTACATATTCATTAATAGTATTTTGACTTAATGTTAGATTTGCTTGTATCAGTAATTTATTAAATAATTTTTGACTTCCTTCAATCTCAATTCCTCTTCTAAATGAATTATTAACATTAGTTCTTGTGTAAGCTCCAACATCATTAATCTGACCTGTTAGAACCAATTGGTTGTCATACATCATATTATATAGATTTAAAGAAAAGATTGTATTGTTTTTTGCAAGTTTATATCCTAATTCTAAATCATGAAGTGTTTCATGATGTGGTCTTGAGTTTGGTGAACTTTCAACATAATCATTTCTATTAGGCTCTTTATTTCCAATTGAATAAGAAGCGTAGAGTGATTGATTATTATTTAATTTATGAAATATACCTGCTTTTGGATTTGTAAAATCTAGAGAAACATCTTGTTTTGCGATTTCCCCGTTATCATTAAATCCGTCAAAAGAATACAATATTCTTTTGTTTTGAATATCAAGCATTAAGTTAGTTGATTTGTTAAGTCTGTAGTCTGCCTTAATATAAAAATTACGATTAGATTTTTCCGCATCATTAAAATAGTATTGATGATTATAGTTTGCATTACTTGCTTGTTTCATCCAAATAATATTACCATAATGATCTCCAGTATACTTATTAAAAGAACCACCAATGTTAAGGTCAATATCATTTAATTTATGTTTGAGTGTAAAAACTAATCCGCTAAAGTCATTATTAAGCCATTTTCTACGAATTAGATCAGTATTTTTAATGGTGTCGGCACTAAAAACTAAATTTTCTAACCCATAATTAGATAGTTCTTCACCCAACTTTTCTTGTTCATAATAACCTTCACCATGCGTATGATGAAAGGATACATTAAGTAAGCTATTTTCTTGAAGTTGTTTGGTGTAGTGAAGTTGGTAATGAGTTTGAGTATAGTTGTCAACTTCATTTTCATAGGTGTAGCTATTGTATGTTCTGTTAGAATCTAAGTATCTTGAAGGTACACCGTTCCATGCCTGATAAGTTCTTTCTTTGCCTGTAAAAATTATTCCCCTTAACAATGAATTATTGTTTAAATAGGTAGCTTGAAAATAAGATGATTTTAAGTCAGAGGTTGCTCTGTCAATGTATCCATCAGACATAATTTGTGATACTCTTCCATCTAGCATAAATGAATTGTTTAATAAGCCAGTACCAAATTCAATATTATTTTTAAATGTGGAATAACTACCAATCATATTGCTTGTTTTAGCATAAGGATTATATGTTATGTTGTTTGTCTTCAAATTAATTGATGCCCCAAAAGCTGACGAGCCATTTGTTGAACTTCCTACACCTCTTTGAATTTGTATATTTTCTACAGAAGATGAAAAGTCAGGCATATTTACCCACCATACACCTTGGCTTTCCGAATCATTTAAAGGGATTCCATTTATAGTGACATTTATTCTAGTTGGATCTGTTCCTCGAACTCTAAATGAAGTATATCCAATTCCGGAACCAGCATCAGAAGTAGTAACAACAGAGGGGGTCATTGAAATTATATATGGCAAGTCTTGTCCTAAATTCAATTTTTCAATATCCTTTTTTTTCATTTCAGAAAATGATATTGGACTTTCCTTTTTTGCCCTTAAGGATTCTACATTTACTTGCTCAAGTTTTTTATAAATTGAAATACTATCTTTTTTTTGCTGAGCAGTAGCAAACATAGAGTTTAAAGTAAATACCAATAAAATTAATTTAAAGCGCATTTTAAATATGTTTTAAAAGGGGGAGTATTGATATTCAATAATTCAACTGGTTCCCTTCCATGAATTACCAATGGCAGGTTCAATGGGTATAATCTCAGCTAAAAAGCACCCCCTAAGTTTATATTTGCAAATATAAATTAATCTATGCTTTGTAACCAAATTCTTTGAGCTTAAATTTTGCATTTTCAAACCTATTTTCGCCTTCAATTATAAAATATGGATATTGCAATTGTTCTAATTCTTTTTTATAAAGTTCAAACAGTGTATCTCTTTCATTTTGATTTTCTCTAAGGCCATCTTGTTTCCATTTTAAATCTCCTTTGCAAAGAAAATAAAATCTAGACTCAGTTTTTTGCTCATGGATTCTATTAATTATCCATTTATCACAACTATTGTACTTATAATTACTCCAAATTTTAATTGTAATTAAATCTGTGTCTAATAAAACTTTATTCTTTTCTGAATCTAACTGCTTTTCGGCTATTAAAGTTAAATCTTTTTTAATGTATTTTTTATTTATTTTTTTTAAATAATGTCTAGCAAATTCGTTATTTGTAGGAAAATTAAAGTATGTTTTTAGTTGATTGCACAAAGTTGTTTTGCCACTACATTCTGGACCAGTTACAATAATTTTATTATACATTTTAATTAAATCTTCTTGCCCATGAATAGTACCCATAAATTGCTATTATGGCATATAATAAAAATAATAGACTAGTTAAATATAGGTCTCTACTAATGTAAAGTTGTATAGATACAATATCTATGATGATCCAATAAATCCAATTTTCTAAGATTTTTTTGGCGACCATGTATGTGCTTATAATTGAAAAAATTGTAGTAAATGAGTCCAGTAATGGAGAGAAAGCACTGGTGTAAATAGTCAAATAATAACCAAGTAAAAATGTAAGTAAAAAACCTACTATAATTAAAGTTAAATGAGTTTTTGCATTAATACTAATTATTTTTTTTTCATTTTTTTTATTCCAATTGTAAAGACCATAAAAGGCCATTATTAGATAAAACATCTGTAGTCCGCTCTCAGCATATAATTTTGCATCAATACATATGTAGAAATACAGAAGTACACTGACAATTGCTGCATACCAACAAAAAATATTTTTTTTTGCGGCTAAAATGACGTATATAATTGAGAAAATAACAGCACTAAATTCTATAAAATTGTTGTTAATTAAAATTAAAACTTCGTTCATTTAGATTAGGAGTTAAACTTGAATCATGTTTGTTTTAAAGTTGAAAAAATAAAATAGTATCAAACATTATGAATTGCATCAGAAATTTCTGTAATTAAATTGATATTTTTTTCGATTGCATTACCTACAACAATAATATCAGCACCGGCTTCACAACTTTTTCGAGCTTGATCTGCAGAATTAATACCACCCCCAATAATTAAAGGAATATCGATACTTTTGCTAACTGTTTCAATCATTTTAAGAGAAATTGGATTTTCTGCTCCACTTCCAGCATCCATAAAGATTAGTTTTAAGCCTAACATTTCTCCTGCAATTGCAGTGCATGCAGAAATTGCAGGTTTATTTGATGGGATAGGTGTAGTGTTGCTAATGTATGACACTGTAGTTTGTTGACCTCCATCTATTAGCATATATCCAGTTGACATTACTTCAAGTGAAGATTGTTTTAAAATGGGGGCTGTTATTACTTGTTTGCCAATTAACATTTCTGGATTTCTTCCAGATATTAGCGAGAGAAAGAGAATTCCATCTGCCTTGTGATTTATTTGCATTGTATTTCCTGGAAATAATATTACTGGAATTTTTGATTTTTTCTTAATAGTAACTATACATTGGTTTAAATTGTCATAAGTAAGTAAACTTCCTCCTAAAAAGAAAAAATCTACTTTAGATGATTCTGCAGTTTGGATTATTTTTAAAAGAGAATTTTTATCTTGCTTGTCTGGATCAATTAAAACAGAAAATAATTTTTTCTTTTTTTTCTTTGAGTTTAATATATGTGAGTAGGCTTTCATAAATTAATTTTCTTTTCACAAAGATACACTAAATAATGATTTTTAATTTGTATAAATTTTCCTGAAATCACCTTGTTTTTAAATTTAGCTTTAACAATTCCTTTTTCATTTGTTTTAAAATTATTTACAATTATATCCTTTTTAAAGGATATGTTCCCTTTCTCATACCATTTAAAAATTGCTTCTTTAAAACACCATATTATTACAGCTTTTTTTTCAGTTAACAAAACTTTATTTTTATTGCAAACAAATTTATTTGCAAGTTTCAATGGTCTATTTGATATTTCTTCAATATCTATGCCAACTTTATAATCGCTTATAATAACACAAGCTATTTTTTTAGTATGTGAAATAGAAATAAATTTATTTTCTAAAAAAGGAGCTCCGTAATTATTGTAATTAATTTTTGCACCTGGTAATAATTTGTTAACTAAAATATTATTAATTAGAGTCTCTTTTACTCTATTGGTGTTTTTATGTTTTGTAGCAAATAAATTATTGGCTATTTTTTTTAAATCATCTACAGTTTCTGTTATTTGCCATATTCCAATTTGGAATTTTTCTTTTTTTATGATTTTAAATAATCCCATATTTGTTATTGTTGCTAAGATAATAATTATACTTATCTTTGCATCCATTATTTATTTTTATGGAAACAATAGTTATGAATTATAAAGTTAAAGATATTTCGTTAGCAGATTGGGGAAGAAAAGAAATTAGGCTAGCTGAGGCAGAAATGCCAGGTTTAATGTCTATTAGAGAAGAATATGGTGAATCAAAACCTTTAAAAGGTGCTAGAATTGCAGGTTGTTTACATATGACTATACAGACTGCCGTTCTAATTGAAACTCTTATTCATTTAGGAGCTGAAGTTTCATGGTCATCTTGCAATATTTTTTCTACTCAAGATCAGGCTGCAGCTGCAATTGCTAAAACTGGAGTTCCAGTTTTCGCATGGAAAGGAATGAATGAAGATGAATTTGATTGGTGTATTGAGCAGACATTGCATGCATTTAAAGATGGTAAGCCTTTAAACATGATTTTAGATGATGGAGGTGACTTAACTAATATGGTATTTGATAAATATCCTCAATTGGTTAATGATATAAGAGGCTTGTCTGAAGAAACAACTACTGGAGTTCATAGGCTTTATGAAAGGATGGAACAGGGAACTTTATTAATGCCAGCCATAAATATTAATGATTCTGTTACAAAATCTAAATTTGATAATAAATATGGTTGTAAAGAATCTTTAGTTGATGCGATAAGACGCTCAACTGATATTATGATGGCTGGAAAAGTAGCTGTTGTTGCAGGTTATGGAGATGTTGGAAAAGGATCTGCTGCTTCATTAAGAGGTGCTGGAGCTAGGGTGATTGTAACAGAAATAGATCCTATTTGTGCATTGCAAGCTGCTATGGATGGATTTGCTGTGAAGAGATTAGAGTCAGTATGTGATCAGGCAGATATTATTGTAACAACCACAGGTAATAAAGATATTGTGCAAGGTCACCATTTTACTAAAATGAAGGACAAAACAATTGTTTGTAATATTGGTCATTTTGATAATGAGATAGATGTTGCATGGTTAAATGACAACTGGGGTCAAACAAAAACTGAAATTAAACCCCAAGTTGATATGTATTCAGTTAACGGAAAAGATATTATACTGCTTGCTGAGGGAAGATTAGTTAATTTAGGTTGTGCAACTGGTCATCCTTCTTTTGTTATGTCAAATTCATTTACAAATCAAGTTTTAGCACAGATTGAGTTATGGAATAACTTTACTAAATATGAAAACAAAGTATATATGCTTCCAAAACATTTAGATGAAAAAGTTGCTAGACTTCATTTAGAAAAAATTGGTGTTGAATTAGAAAGTTTAAGGCAGGATCAGGCAGATTACATAGGCGTAAAGGTTGAAGGGCCGTATAAGCCAGAATATTATCGATATTAATTATATATTCTTAAAATTTGGCCATTAGTTAAGCAATAATATTGTTTTAATGGTGCGATTGCAGGCTTATTTATAGCATTACCGTTTTGATCGAGTAAAAAAGCAGAAGTACAGCAATTACAAAATGCTATTCCACTGTTTATTGAATCAATAAATGAACATTCGTCACAAGACTGATAGCTACAGATTCTATCAAAAGCTTTAAATTCATTGTTAGACATATGGTATATAATAATTCCTGCATTTCCTCCTTCAATAAATTTATAACTTCCATTTATTTGTAATTCTTTGAATTCTTCATCTGATAGTGTAATTAATTTATTCACATATACATCATCAACATAACATTCTTTGTTGTCACAAGAAACACTAATTAAAATAATTAATATTGTAAAGAATTTTTTCATGTGTCCAAAGTATAAAAATAAATGATTTATTACATATTTAATCTATCAAAATAATTTATATATTTACAAACTTTTAGAAAACAAAACAAATCAAACATGGCTATGTTTAGAAAATTATACTTATCACTCATTTTTTCCTTAATTTCAGTTTTTTCTTATGCACAAACCGGAACACTAAAAGGAGTAATTACAAATACTTTAACTGGAGAGCCTATACCGTTTGCAAATTTAATTATTGAAAAAAATGGTAATCAACAAGGAGGTACAGCTACTGATTTCGATGGTAATTATACAATAAAGCCAGTTGATCCTGGAACATATTCAATTAAAGTAACATGTGTTGGTTTCGGTGCAGTTGAAATTACTGGAGTAATAGTTTCGGCAAATAAAATTACATTTCAAGATGTTAAGCTTCAAGAGGGGATTGCTATTGGAGAAATAAAAATTATTGAGTACAAAAAACCATTATTAGATCAAGATAATTTGTCTGGAGAAACTAAAACTTCTGAAGAAATTGTTGCATTACCTACTAGAAGTGTTGCTTCAGTTGCAGCAAGTACTGCTGGAATTTATCAGCAAGATGAGGGTGATGATGTTAATATAAGAGGATCAAGAGATAACGCTACAACTTATTACATTGACGGAATAAAGGTTAGAGGAGCAAAATCTGTTCCAACATCTGGAATCGAGCAAATTACTGTTGTAACAGGAGGTTTAAGTGCTCAATACGGAGATGCAACTGGAGGAATAATTTCTATTACAACTAAAGGTCCTTCAAATAAAACCTTTGGTGCTATTGAATATGAAACATCTTCTTTATTTGACAATTATAATTACAATTTATTAGGTTGGACTTTATCTGGCCCAATTTTAAAGAAAAGAGATAAAGACGGTAAAAAAGGTAGCTCAGTAATAGGTTATTTTCTTTCTGGAGAACTAAGATCAGTTGATGATAATGATCCTTCTGCAATTGGAATTTGGAAAGTAAAAGATAGTAAGTTAAAGGATTTACAAAAAAACCCATTACAATTTTATGAAGAGGGAGGAATCAAGGCAAGAGCAACATTCCTTGATGAGAATGATTTTGAAAATGTTCAAGCAAAGATGAATGCAGATGATAAAAGAATTACATTATCTGGGAAATTAGATTTTAAGCCTGCGAATAATACCTTTTTAACTCTTGGAGGTTCATATTTTGCTAAGGGGAGCAATGATTATTCTAGAAATAATTCAATGATGAATTGGGAAAATAATAGATATTCAACTGAAAATACTTATAGATTTTTTGGTAAATTGACTCAAAAATTTGGTACCGATGCATCAGGTCAAGATAATAACGCATCAACAATTAAAAATATTTTCCTAACTATTCAAGGGGATTACACCAACTATAGCAGAACCTTTAGTGATCCAGATAATAGCGATGAATTATTTAAGTATGGATATGTTGGAAAATTTGAAACATATAAGGCTCCAATTTACGAAGATGGTGTTGCTTTTGATCCAGTAGATTCAATATTCTATGAAGGACAAATTTTAACTGGTTTCGCAGACACATTATTAGAGTTTTCCCCTTCAAATATTAATCCAACTCTTGTAAATTACACGACTTCATATAAAGACTTGTTTGAACAGGAATTTTTAACTTCTTATTCTCTTGGAGGGGCATATGGTGCCGACGGTGTAATAAGGACGCAAGATGATTTCAGAGGCATAGGATTGTTAAATGGTGAAAGCCCTGCTTCAGTTTATTCACTGTACGCTAATAACGGAGATTGGTATCCATATTTTGCAAAGGATAAAAAAACACAAACATCGTTCAAAGCATCAGGTTCAGCGGATATTGGATCTCACGAGTTTTCTTTTGGATTTGAATTTGAACAAAGAGACGATTCATATTGGCAATTTAATGGTTTTAGAAATATTTGGCAGCTAATGAGACAACAGGCAAATAAGCATATCTTAGAGCTTGATTTATCAAGTCCAATTCCAAAAGAAGTTAATAATATATATCAAGATACCGTAGACTATCCACGCCTTGTTATTGAAGATGAACAATCATATTTTGATAAAATGTTAAGAGATAAATTAATAGAACAACAAGCAGTAGATGTATATGGAGATTTAATTAAAGATGACTCGTGGATTGATGTGGATGCGCTTGATCCATCATTCTACTCATTAGATATGTTTAGCCCTGATGAACTATTAAATAATAGTTCAGAATATGTATTTTATTATGGGTATGATATTTATGGTAATAAGTTAACTACTGTACCTACTTTACAAGAGTTTTTTGAAGGTACTGATGAAGAAACAGGTGAAAAAACAAGAAAAATTGCACCGTTCCAACCAATCTATACTGCTGGTTATATTCAAGATAAGTTTGCTATTGAGGATCTTATTTTTAATGTAGGTTTAAGAATTGATCGCTATGATGCAAATCAAAAGGTATTGAAAGATAAGTATTTATTATATCCAGCATACACTGTTGACACAGAATTATCTGCTTCAGATGTAATTTCACAAACAAATCATCCATCTAATATTGGTGGTGATTATGTGGTTTATGTAGATGATGTTGCAAACCCTTCTACAATTGTTGGTTATAGAAATGGAGATGATTGGTATGATTCTGGAGGAAGAAAAATATCAGACCCAACGTTATTGTCTGAAGCAGCTGGAGGATCAATAGCCCCTTATTTGGGTCCTACTGTTGCATCTGCCGCATTAAATAATAATATTTCGGCTGAAACAGCATTTGAAGATTATACACCAGAAATTATTTTTATGCCTAGAATTGCTTTTTCATTTCCTATTTCAGATGAAGCACAGTTCTTTGCTCATTATGATGTGTTGACACAAAGACCACCTGGATATAACAGATTAGATCCTGTTGGCTACTTGTTTTTGGCAAATGATGTTGGTGCAACATTAAATAATCCAGACTTAAAACCAGAAAGAACAATTGATTATGAATTAGGTTTTGCTAAAACCTTATCTTTAAAATCTGCTCTTAAGATATCAGCATTTTACAAAGAATTAAGAGATATGATCACCAAGATAAATGTTATATCTGCATATCCACAGCAGTATTATACATTTGGTAACTTAGACTTTGGAACTGTAAAAGGAATGTCAGTTAGTTATGATTTGAGACGAACAAATAATGTTCAACTTACGGCTAATTATACTTTACAATTTGCAGACGGAACAGGATCAGAAACTGATGGAAGTATAAATCTGGTAGAAACTGGTCAGCCAAACCTAAGAACAACAATTCCTTTAGATTTTGATCAAAGACATGCATTATCTGCATCTGTTGACTATAGATATGGTTCAGGAAAAGACTATAATGGTCCAATATGGTTTGGTGCTAAGATTTTTGAAAATAGTGGAGCTAATATTAGATTAGATGCTGGTTCTGGAACACCATATTCAAGACAATCAAATATCACACAGGAAGCTGCATTTGGAATAAATGATAGATCAACATTAAGTGGAAGCTTAAATGGTTCTCGACTTCCGTGGCAGTTTAAGATGTCTGCAAAGATTAATAAAGAATTTGAAATAAAATGGAGCGATAAAAAATCTTCTTTTGTTAATGTTTATTTGCAAGTACAGAACTTATTAAATGCAAAAAATGTGATTTCAGTATATAGAGCAACTGGAAATCCAGAAGATGACGGGTATCTAACAGCATCAGCATCACAAAATACAATTAATGCCCAGAACGATCCGGAAGCTTTCCGAACATTATATACAATGAAAGTTAATAATCCTTCAAATTATGCTCTCCCTAGAATGTTTAGAGCAGGCTTAAGTATTGAATTTTAATTTATATTAATTATGAATAGTAAATATATATATAGTTTATCTTTAATCCTATTATCGTTTTCGTTAATAGCAAAAGAAAATGTTTATTCACCAGCAACAACAGTTATTAATACTAGAGTTGCTTCTGGATGTGCACCGTCAATAACTAAAACGGACTTAGATGTTAACAATGTTAGAACTACAATAATGGGAGCTGGAGATATGTGGTGGGATCTTAGCGATGCTCAATATGAAATTCCTAAAGGGAGTAATAAAAACTCAATGTTTGCAGGAGCTCTTTGGATTGGTGGTGTTGATGATGGAGGTAACTTAAAGGTTGCAGCAATGACATATAGACAAGGTGGTAACGATTTTTGGACTGGTCCACTAGACGAAAATACTGCTACAATTGATGAACAGACTTGTATAGATTGGGATAAGCATTTTAAAATGACTAGAGCTGAAGTTGAAGATCATAAAGCTCGAGTAGGAATTGATCCAACGTATCAAATTCCTCAATCAATAGAAGAATGGCCAGCAAAAGGTAATTTGTTTCCACCAGTAAATGGTGCTATGAGAGATTTAGCTCCGTTTAAAGATGTTGATGGTAATGGAGTGTATAATCCTAGTGGAGGAGATTATCCTGATTATAATGTTACTGGAAATGATACAACATCTGAACTGTATGGAGATGAAACTCTTTGGTGGGTATTCAATGACAAAGGTAATATTCATACTGAAAGTGAGGCCGATCCTTTAGGTCTTGAAATTCATGCTCAAGCGTTTGGTTTTGCTGCAGATAATGAGTTAAATGACATGACATTTTATAACTATAAGATTATTAATAGATCAACACAACCTTTAAATGAAACTTATTTTGGTCAATGGGTAGATCCAGATCTTGGTTATTACCTGGATGATTATGTGGGATGTGATGTTTCTAAAGGATTAGGTTTCTGTTACAATGGAGATGCTGAAGATGAAGGAGCCCAGGGATATGGATTTAATCCACCAGCCATCGGAGTAGACTTTTTCCAAGGTCCTATAGCAGATCCTAATGATGGAATTGATAATGATAGAGATGGTCAAATTGATGAGCCAAATGAGGAGATCATTATGTCAAAATTTGTATACTACAATAATGATTTTACCGTTATTGGTAATCCTTCTGAGGGCATCCATTTTTATAATTACTTAAGAGGAATTTGGAAAGATAATGTACCTATGACTTATGGAGGTGATGGACATGGAAGTGGAAATGGAGCAACTACTGATTTATGTAATTTTATGTTTCCAGGAACAACTGATCCTGATTTTCCAGGTCAAGAATGGACTGAGGTTACTGCAGGAAATATTCCAGCAGACAGAAGATTTTTGCAATCTGCTGGTCCTTTTACTTTACAACCCGGAGCTGTAAATGAAATTACCACTGGTGTTGTATGGGCTAGAGCAAAATCAGGCGGACAAACAGCATCAATAAATTTAGTTAAAGTTTATGATATTGAAGCTCAGGCATTATTTAATTCAAACTTTAATATTTTAAATGGTCCTGATGCCCCAGATTTAGAAATTACTGAACTTGATCGTGAGTTAATAATTACTTTATCTAATGGAGCGACATCAAATAATATTGATGAATCGTATTCTGAAAAAGACCCTTATATTTTTCAACCAATTAATTTACAAAACTCACCTAATTTTGAATTCCAAGGGTATTTAGTTTATCAATTGAAAAATGAAACTGTATCTCAAACTGATTTAGATGATCCTGATTTAGCTAGACTAATTTTTAGATGTGATATAAAAGACGATGTTAAAGAAATTGTAAATCACTATAAGGATGAAGAATTAGGACTTTGGACTCCAGTGGTTGAGGTTTCAGGGGTTTTAAATGATGGTGTTCAAGGTGGAATTGATGAAGGTACAAAATATTCTTTTCAAGTTACAGAAGATAGGTTTGCATTAGGAAACACAAGGTTAATTAACCATAAAACATATCATTTTATGGCTGTAGCTTATGGTTTTAATCCAGCTGAAATAAATATTAACCCATATGATCCGAATTCACCTGGATATGATGGGAAAAATCAACCATTTATTAGGGGAAGAAGAAATATTAAACCTGAGTCTGGAATACCACATATAACAGATCATGAAAATGGTGGCATGGTTTTAAATTCATCTTATGGAGATGGTGTGAAAATTACAAGAGTTGAAGGTTCAGGAAATGGTGGTGGTAATTTAGAATTCACTCAAAATACAATTGAAAATATTTTATCGAACTCAGATCATAGAAGTTTATACCCTACATATGAAGCTGGTCAAGGACCAATTACTGTATCTGTTGTTGACCCTACCAAAATTGAGAAAGGTAGCTATTTATTAAAGCTCGAAAATCCTATTTTAAATAATGCAAATTCGATTACATCATATTCAAGCTGGGTTTTACAAGATTCAACATCTGGTAATATAATTGCTACATCAAATGATGATATTATATTAGGTAAAGAAATCTTTGTTTCCCCTCTAGGAATAAACATTAAAGTTAAGCAATCTCAAAATCCTGGCTCTGACCCATTAACATATGATGATAATGGTTTTATTTCAGGTTCTATTGAGTTTGAAGAAACATCAGATAGATGGCTAACAGGTGTTCCAGATGTGGATGATGAAGGAGCTTTCTTTAGTCTATGGGGTTTAAATTGGATTAGATCAGGATCCTATGATGGAAGTAATAGTACTTTAGGAACTCCACTTGGAGATTATAATACCACAGATGATCCAAACGGAGTTTATGAAAATGCTGTACAACAATCCTTGACTGTTTCATATACAAATGTTCCATTTGTTGGTGAGATATCATTTGAAGCTTCTGGAGGAACTTGGGCACCATATAGATTTGCATCTTATTTTCAAGATGGACCAGGAATTAGTAGCACTGTAACTAATCAATCTAAAATTACAAAATTGAATTCAGTGGATATAGTTTTTACATCTGATAAATCTAAATGGACACGATCATGTGTGGTTGAAGCGCAGGATGATCCTAACCTATCTGTTTTAGGACAGACCAAAATGGGATTAAGACAAAGTCCTTCTGTTGATAAGGACGGTAACCCTGATAATTCTGGTACAATGGGGATGGGCTGGTTTCCTGGATATGCAATTGATTTAGAGACTGGTGAAAGATTAAATATAATTTTTTCTGAAGACTCATGGTTGACTTCTGAAAATGGTAATGATATGATGTGGAATCCAACTTCAAATATTGTTACTTCAGAATTTCCTAGCCTTGATCAATCTACAGGAAATGCAGTTTTTTCTGGAGGAAGCTATTTGCTTGGAGGTAAACACTACATATATGTTGTAAACGGTAAAAACTGGGTCAAAGGAACAGAGGATTATATCAATGGTAATTTTGATGATGTAGATGATTCGCCAAGTTATGATAATGGTCAGTGGATATATAATAAATTGTTAGATGATCAAACAGGTGTTGGAAAATGGAGAGTTTTCCAAAATGTTACTTGGGTTGGTTTGCCTTTACTAACTCAGGGTCGTACATTATTATCAAACAAAGCTACTGTAAAATTAAGAGTAACAAAACCATACAGACAATATGAAACAGTTTCAGCTGATAAAATATTAGATAAAAATACTTCATTAAATGTAGGTTCAAATTATGTAGTAGCTTACGGAAATGAAACTCCGCCATTAATTTCTTCATGGGGAGGTCAATCAATTACTCATGACGGTAGTACATATGAGCCTGGAATGGTATTCACGGCTACATCTTCTTCATTTAATGGTAGTTCAAAAGCTAGAGTAATTGAACATACTAGTGTTAATTCATTTAATCCAACATATAGCTTTAATACTAATGAAATATATGCAGAAAAACAGAAGCTGATAGCCTCCGAAAATAGGATAAAAGATATTAATATCGTACCTAATCCATACTATGGTTATTCAAGTTATGAAACAAATCAAATAGACAATAGAGTTAAAGTAACAAATTTACCTGAAAAAGCAACTATTTCTATTTATACCGTAAGTGGTACATTAGTCAAAACAATCAAGAAAGATGATGATTTGGCTTCTATTGACTGGGATTTAAAAAATGATTATGGTATTCCTGTTGCGAGCGGATTGTATGTTTTTCATGTTAGGACATCTCTTTGGGACGAAGCGAATCAAGAAATGGTAGAAAAGGATAAAGTAATAAAGTGGTTTGGGGCATTGAGGCCGGTTGACTTAGATACTTTTTAATATTATAGAAAAAAATTAATTTATATGACAAAAATTAATATCTCGATAAAAGCAATATTAGTTATATTATTAGCAATATTAACTACTAATCCAATATATGCTGGAAATCCACAAAGAGCTGGTCAGGCTGGTGCTTCAGAATTATTAATTAATCCTTGGTCAAGAAGTTCTGGTCTTGGTGGATCTAATGCTGCGGGAATCCATGGATTAGAAGCTGTCTATTTAAATGTTGCTGGATTAGCATTTACTGAAAAAACAGAATTAATATTTTCACAAACATCTTGGTTACAGTATGGTTCAAAGATGTTTAGTGCTGATGATGCTGTTAGTAATATAAGTTCATTTGGTTTTGCACAAAAAATAGGCGAATCAGGAACAGTTGCAATGTCAGTTATGAGTATGGATTTTGGAGAAATAGAAATAACAACAACTGATTTGCCAGATGGAGGTATAGGAACCTATTCACCAAGATTTATGAATATTGCCATGTCTTATGCTCATATTTTTTCAAATAGTATATATGGTGGTTTTACAGTAAAAATGATTTCAGAACAAATTTCAAATTTAGGCGCAACAGGTGTAGCTCTTGATGCTGGAATCCAATACGTAACTGGTAAAAAAGACAATTTGCAATTTGGTATTGCGTTAAAAAATATAGGTCCTAGAATGTCCTTTTCTGGAGATGGTTTATCATTTAGAGGAATCGTAGGAGATGATGATGATTACAAAATGACTGTTGAGCAACGTTCAGCTGAGTTTGAATTGCCAGCACTTTTAAATATGGGTATTTCATATGATTTAAATATTCTCAGACATAGAATTACTGGATCAGGAACATTTACTTCTAATTCTTTCCAAAAAGATCAAATTCGTGTTGGGGGAGAGTATGCATATAGAGAGATGTTTATGATTAGAACTGGATATGTATTTGAAGAAGGAATAAGCTCACCAGAAACTAGAACAACAGCGCTTAGAGGTCCTGTCGCAGGTTTTACCATAGAGTTACCAATGACAAGTGGTGGAACTACATTTGGTTTGGATTACTCATATAGACATACAGATCCTTTTCAAGGATCTCATAGTATAGGTGCTAGAATCAATTTATAGGATATACATAATAATTAGTTGTATATGGATAATAAAATTATATATTTATCAGAACAAGGATATAATGATTTAAAAAATGAGTTAAATCAATTAATTACTATTGAACGTCCAAATATTATAAGACAGATTGCGGAAGCAAGAGATAAAGGTGATCTTTCTGAAAATGCAGAATATGACGCTGCAAAAGAAGCACAAGGACTATTAGAAGCTAAAATATCTAAACTTGAAATTGAATTAAGCAATGCAAGAATTTTAGATGAATCAAATGTTGATACTTCAACTGTTAGATTGTTAACCCAAGTTACAATAGAAAATCTTGAGAATTCAATGCAAATGAAATATATTTTAGTTTCAGAGTCAGAAGCAGATATATCATCAAAAAAAATATCGTCATCTTCTCCTATTGGAAAAGGTTTGCTAGGAAAAAAAGAAGGTGATGTTGTCGATATAAATGTTCCAAATGGAATTGTAAAGTTTAAAATAATATCGATTAAATCTCCCTAATTGTGTCTATCTTCTCTAAAATTGTAAGTGGAGAGATATCAGCTCATAAGATTTATGAAGATTCAAATCATTTAGCATTTCTTGATATTTTTCCAATGTCCAAAGGTCATGTTTTAGTTATTCCAAAAAAAGAAATTGACTATGTTTTTGATATGAGCGACACAGAATATAATCAGTTATTATTATTCGCTAAAAAAATTTCTTTAGCCATTAAAAAAGCAATTAATTGTAATCGAGTCTCATTAAATATTGTTGGCTTAGATGTTCCGCATGTTCATATTCATTTGATACCGATTAATTCAATATCAGATTTAAATTTTGAAAAGAAAAAATTAATTTTTTCCGAAGAAGAATTTAAAGAAATTGCTTTATTAATTAGAGATGCTATTTAATTTTATTAGGGTTGTTTTTTATAAAACTTTTCCAATTAGAATAGTTACTTGAACTATTTATAGTTTTGTTTTGATAATAATGACATAGAGCTGCAGCTAGACCATCTGAGGCATCTAAATTTTTTGGCATCTCTTTAATATTAAGAATTGATTTTAGCATACCTGCAACTTGTTCTTTAGAAGCATTACCGTTTCCAGTTATAGACATTTTTATTTTTTTAGGTGCGTATTCAAAAATTGGTACATCTCTGTATAATGATGCAGCCATAGCAACACCTTGTGCTCTACCTAACTTTAACATTGATTGTACATTTTTACCATAAAAAGGCGCTTCAATTGCAACTTCGTTAGGTTTATACTCATCCACTAAATTTAATATTCTTGAGAATATTTTTTTTAGTTTTTTTTCATGAGATTGTAATTTGCTTAAATGAATAACACCCATTTTGATTAATGATATTTTCTTTTCTTTAATTTGAATTAGACCATAACCCAGAAGACTTGTTCCAGGGTCAATTCCTAGAATTATTTTATTAGTTTGCAATTCTTATTTTGTATAATTGTATTACAAACTTAAGCAATGATAAGTAAAAAAACTATCAGCTTTATACTAAAAATTGGTATTGTCTTTTTTTCTATATACTTTTTATATGTTCAATTTTTATTAAAAGTTGATGATAATCAAATTAATAACTTTAGTATTTTCAGTACTTTAAAATCTAATATATTTTCTTTTTTTTTAGTTTTTTTTATGATGTTTATTAATTGGATTATCGAAGCTTTTAAATGGAAGTTATTAATAAAAAAAATAGAGAATATTACAATTTGGACATCAATTAGAGCAGTTTTTTCAGGTATTACTGTTTCTACATTTACACCTAATAGAGTTGGAGAATATGGTGGTAGAATATTTTGTCTTTCTAAAGCAGATAGAATTCAATCAATTTTAATCACAGTTATTGGTTCTATTGGGCAATTAATGACAACAGTTTTTTTCGGTTTTTTCGGTTTTATGTTCTTGCCAAATTATTTACCTGAAATACTAGAGTATAATTTTTTTCATTTTGTTTCCTATAAATTTTGTGTTATTTTCTTAGGTATTTTAAATGTATGTTTAGTTTTCATTTTTTTAAAAACTTCATATCTTTCAATTTTATTAACTCACTTTAAATTTTTAAATAGATTTAAAAAATACATTAAGGTATTTTCATTTTATAATTCAAAAGAGTTATTTTATGTTTTTTTATTGAGTAATTTTAGATATATAGTTTTTACAACTCAATTTTTTATATTACTTAATATTTTTGATGACAATATTTTTTATTTTGATGCAATTCCTTTGATTATGATGATGCTTTTAATTGTATCAATTATACCAACAATAGTTTTTACAGAGCTAAGTGTTAGAGGTTCAGTTGCAGTTTTTTTATTTGGAATGATAACCTCAAATACCATTGCAGTTATTTCTGCAACATTTATTATGTGGATTATGAATTTTGTAATTCCTGCTCTAATTGGAACATTTTTTATATTTTCTTTAAAATTTTTTAGAAGGTGATATTAAATATTACATTATTAGTTCTTCTTATTTATTGTTGTGTAATATTATCATTTGTTTTAGGTTGGTATAAAAATCAAAAATCAAAAAATATTGAAAGTAAAAAATATGTTAGTATTGTTATTGCTATGCGAAACGAAGAAAATAATGTGAATAATATTATTAATAATTTTAATTCTCAAAATTATCCTAAAGATAAGTTAGAATTAATAATTGTTGATGATCACTCAACAGATTTAACATTAAAAAAAGCAACAAAATTTAATCAGAAAAATATTAAAGTTCTTTCGCTTCCTAATAATTTATATGGCAAAAAACTAGCTATTGATTTTGGTTTGCAATATGCTGTTGGAGATATTATTTTAACTTCTGATGCAGACTGTATTTTTCAATCCAATTGGGTAAATACCATGTCTTCGTATTTTAATAATGATAATGTAAAATTAGTTGCAGGTCCAGTAACATATTTTTCAGAGGAAACTATTTTTCAAAAATTTCAGTCTTTGGAGTTTTATTCTTTAATCGCCTGTGGTGCGGGTGCAATAGGAATAAATAAACCAATTTTTTGTAATGCAGCTAATATGGCTTACAGTAGAGATGTAATCAAAATCTTTAATCAAGTTACTGATTCAAAAATAGCTAGCGGAGATGATGTTTTTTTATTACATCATTTAAAAAAAACAAGTACTAAATCTATTAAGTTTGCACGAGATCAAAAAGCTATTGTAACAACATCAGGTAAAGAAAATACTTCTGATTTTTTAACTCAAAGAAAAAGATGGACTGCTAAAAGCACCAGCTATAATGATCTATTTACTTCATTTGTTGCTATATTAGTCCTTTCTGTAAATTTATCATTTTTATATGTTTTGTTTGAGTCATTTTTCACAAAAAAGTATATTTTTTTATTTTTCTTTTTTATAGTAAAATTTATTTGTGACTTTTTAATTTTAAAACCAGCCTTGAAGTTTTTTAAAAAAGAAGATCTAGCAAAATGGATACTGGTTTTTGAGTTCTTTTACTCTTTATATGTTATTTTTATTGTTGTAATATCTTTTACAACTTCATTTAAATGGAAAAATAGAATTTATAAAAAATAAATGTCAAGTATATCATTAAATAAAATAGCTTGGAATAAGTTTCGAAAAAACAACCTATCTATGTTTTCTTTAATTGTTATATTATGTCTAATTTTTCTGGGTTTATTTGCATATTTATTTATTCCGGATAAAACACCAATGGCTAATCAAATGCATTTAGAATTAGCATTAAAAAAACCTGGAACAAAAATTTCTTTTATTGAAGTACCACAAAAAAATAAAATTACGTCAGATTATATTTCTGATCTTTTTTTTGGATTTCCATTAAAACACACTAGAATTCCAATTGACAGTATCAGCAATGTTAAAGGTGAAAAATCATATTACAAATACAACTCACTATTTCAAAATAAGTTGCCTGATAATTATAAAATTACTGAATCGACATATTGGTTTGGAACAGATAGATTTGGTAGAGATTTATTAAGTCGAATAATTTTTGGGATTAGGATATCATTATCAGTTGGATTTATAGCTGTAACTATCTCATTAATTATTGGTATTTTTTTAGGCCTTTTAGCAGGATATTATAGAGGAATTATTGACAGTATCATTATGTGGCTGGTTAATGTTGTTTGGTCTATTCCAACACTTTTAATGGTAATCGCAATTACATTGTCTCTTGGAAAAGGATTTTGGCAAATTTTTATAGCTGTTGGACTAACTATGTGGGTAGAGGTAGCACGTATTGTAAGAGGTCAGGTTATATCAGCTAGAGAATTAGAATATGTTCAAGCTGGTAAAATTTTGGGCTTTAGTAATTGTAGAATAATGGTTAAACATATACTGCCAAATATAATAGGTCCTATTATAGTTATATCTGCCGCAAATTTTGCCTCGGCCATATTGATAGAAGCAGGTTTATCTTTTTTAGGAATTGGTGTCCAACCTCCTATACCATCTTGGGGAGGTATAATAAAAGACCATTACGCATACATAATAATGGATAAAGCATATTTAGCATTAATCCCTGGATTATTTATAATGCTAACTGTTTTATCTTTTATGCTTTTAGGAAATGGAATAAGAGATGCATTTGATGTTAAAAATTGATGTTTAATTATTATTTAGAAATATTATGGATTTAGTTTTTTCTGCTTTAATTATTTTTTGTTTAAGATTAGCTGACCAAAGTTTAGGAACTATGAGAAACTTGTTGGTTAATAAAAGTAGGCCTATCCCGGCTGCATTAATTGGACTTGTAGAATCTGCTATTTGGGTTTTAGCTGTTTCTGAAGTTATTAAAGATATATATGATCCTTTTTTAATTGGGGCATATGCATTTGGTTTTGCAGCAGGTACTGTAATAGGCTCATATATAGAAAATATATTAGGAGTAGGCAATGTAGTAATTAGAGTTTTCTGTCCGGCTGATTCACCATCAATTGCTACTACCTTAAGGCAACATGGTTATGGGGTAACTGTTTTAAATGGAGAGGGAAGAGATGGTGCAGTTAATATTTACTGGTGTGTTGTGCCACGAAGAAAGGAGAAAGAGGTTTTAAATATAATTGCAAAAATTAATCCAAACACATATATAACAAAAGATGCATCATATCCAATTTCATTGTCCAAATAATTTTAAATAGTGAAATTTAATTTATATATATTTATTTTTTTTAGTTTTTTGATGTATGCGTGCGATCAGGAAATTGATTTTCCATATTCAAATACAGATTCTTTTGTCGTAGTTGAAGGTCTTATTGAATCTGAGAAACCATCCTATGTGATTTTAACAAAAAGCGAACATTTCTTTGCAAGTATAGATGAAAATACTATCAATAATCTCTTTATTTCAGATGCAAATGTTTTTGTAATTAGAGATGATGGAATTAGACACAAGTTAATGTTGGTTAATGATGATGTTATTGACATTATAAACACATTGTTTCCAAATCTTGAATATACAGTTCCAATTAATAATTTTTATATCGACACAAATTCAAATTATAAAGAGTTTAGTCAGCCAGGTCGTTCATATAAATTAGAGATTGAGTGGAGAGATAAAATTATTTCTGCCTCAACTTCAATTCCAAATTCTACAGTTTTCGATAGTGTCTGGTGTGAGTGTGATCAATGGATTGAGGATTACAAATGTTATTTATGGACTAATATAAACGATCCAGATACAGTTGGAAATAATCTATTTTTTCAGTACAAAAGAATTGAAACTAGTAAAAATATTGATGATAGATTTAGAATATGTGCGCGTTTTTTAAGAAATGATCATTTATATAATGGACTTTCTTTTTCTTCTTTCTTTGCTAGATCTGGTCAGGTTGTAGATGAAGATGGTGATGGTCCATTACTCCCTTTTTACGCAAAAAGAGAAATTGATGGATTAGAGTACGAACGTGATGTAGTGTTATTTAAAATATCAGAAGTTGATTATTCAACTTATAATTTTTTACGTACTAGGAAATTACAACAAGAGATGGATAATAATCCATTTGCTCAGACAACAAATTTAATTAGTAATATTAATGGTGGACTTGGAATTTGGTCTGGTTATAATTCAACATATTATAAAATTCCAATCGTAAAGGATACGGTCATAAAAGAAAAGTATGAACCTGAACTTTTTGAAATTTTTTAATTATCTCTAAAAAAAGTATAGGTATAACCATCCTCTGTAAAGTAAACAACGTCTTGAACTGGACTTGGTCCTGAGTAAGATCCTGTATCAATTTCAGTTGCATTCAATCTCAATGTTGTATTGCTTAGAGTTTCGATATTATGTACTAAATCTTCAAATAAATCAGTATCATCTAGAAAAATTAATAATTCTCCTTGTTTCATATAATTATTGGTGTCGATTTCTATTCCTCCTTCTAAATTAATAGATGTAATAATACACTTCCCATTTTCTTTAAAATCTGCATACCAAGAAACGATCTCATCTAATGGGTTATTAGTTGCCCATATTTGCGTTGAATTTTCTAAAACAACTTTACCATTGGGATAGTTTTCATAGTATCCCTGTGTTGTTGTTGCTTCAAAGATACTCAATTGCCAGCCGCTAACTATAGGTTCAGAAGTTACAGTTGATGAGTCATTGGAAATTATTTCTTTTTCATCATCTTTTTGACAAGCTGTATAAACAATTGGTATAAATAAAAGAAGAAATAAATATCTTGTTTTCATAATAATAAGGTTGTATTCAAATGTATTAAAAAATTAACAAAACACTAATAAATATTATTATTCCAATTAAAAACAACTTGATTGTGTAAGGTAAAATTTCAGATGCTTTTAGACCAGTTATTCCAAGAAGAGGCAGAGCCCAAAAAGGCTGAAGCATATTAGTTATTTGGTCTCCATAAGCTAAAGCCATTACACTTTTTGGAATACTTACAGCTAATTGATTGGCAGCTTCAACTATTATCGGTCCTTGAATTGCCCACTGTCCACCACCACTTGGAACAAATATATTTACTATACCAGCGCTAAGAAAAGTTAAAATGGGAAAGCTAGTTTCATTAGAAATATTTGCAAAAAAAGTTGACATCATTTCAACCATACCGGAATGACTCATAATACCCATTATACCAAAATAAAGTGGAAACTGAATTAAAATTCCAGATGCTCCTTTTATTGCATCATTTACTGCTGCTAAAAAATTATAAAAACTTTTGTGCATAACTAAAGCAATTCCAAGCAACACAAAATTTATATAATTGGGAGTAATAATATTTAATGAAATATTATCGGGCAATATAAATGCTTTGTAAAATGAAAAAAAGAGTATTAGACCACCAAAAATATATGCTAATATTTTAGAATGATCAATTTTGTCAACGCCTTTAATTTTTTCTGATATTTTTTCTTTTTTTGATATATCTAAGTTTATATTATTAATATCATTTTTTTTTCCTAATAAGTACATAAATATTGGTAATATAATAAGAAGTAAAAGACTGGTTAAAATATTCATACTAGAAAAAATAGTTTCTGCTTGAGATATAACACCAATTTTTTCTTCTAGAAAATGTCCTGACTCAGCAATTTTAATTGGAGCAGAACCTGAGATGCCACCATGCCAAACCATTAGACCAGAGTATCCTGCTGCTCCAATTAAAGGATAGTTTAAATTAATTTTATTTTTTATTGCATGTTCACCTACCTTTCTTGCAAAAATTGCTCCAAATATAAGTCCAAGTCCCCAGTTAAACAAGGCAACAAAAACAGTAAAAAAAGTTATAATCGCAGCTGAGATAGCAGTATTTTTACAGTAAACAGTAATTTTTTTTATTAATGAATCAATCGGTTTTGATAAAGCAACAACGTGACCAATAACAAGCATTAGCATCATCTGTAAGGCAAATACTAAAAGAGGGGGATTCCACAAACCTTTTTCCCAAGAGGAAAGTAGTTCAATTAAATGATTATCTTTAGATATTGGTTCTGTAAAAATAAGAGCAAGAAGAAATGTAATAAAGGTTAGAAGAACAGCTATAGAAAAAGGAGTTGGCAATAGATTTGTTCTTTTTCTATCCATTTTACTATTTTTTAGAAGGGTAGATCGTCTTCATCATTATCTGAACTATTGAACTCTGGAATATCTTCTGAAGCTTGTTCAGATTTCTCAATACCTTCGATTCTCCATGCGTCGATATTATGAAAATACCTTCCATTATATTCTCTAGATGATAAATTAAATGAGACTTCTACTTTAGATCCTTCATCATGATGGTTTAGCATTTCTATTTTTTCTTCTCCAAAAAGTTGAAAACAAATTTCTGGATTATATTGATTTCCGGTATCAATTAGAAAAGATTGTTTTTTCCATTCATTTCCTGCTTTAGAAGTGCCGCTTTCTATTTCTAATTTTCTCGTTAACGTTCCTTTTACTGATAAACTCATTTTTTTTATTTAGTTACACAAAACTAATTAAAAAATATTGTTTTAAATCTTTCAATTTTGTTTTATATTAAAATGTTAAAAAATAATATATTTGCTCTCCCTTTATTAAGCGGGTGTGGCGGAATTGGTAGACGTGCTAGACTTAGGATCTAGTGCCGCAAGGCGTGGGGGTTCGAGTCCCTTCACCCGCACACAAAATAAGCAAGCCTATAAGCTTGCTTATTTTATATTTTTCAGATAAATAAATGTATTTTTACAAACTTTAAAAATTTAAAATGAAGATTACAAAAAGTAAACCTAAAGATTTAGTTTCTCAAATAACAATTAATGTTGACTATCAAGATTACAAAGAAAAAGTTGATGATATTTTGAAAGATTATAGAAAAAAAGCTGTGATTCCAGGATTTAGAAAGGGTAAAACACCAATGTCTATTATAAATAAAAAGTATAAAACTTCAATTGTAGCTGACGAAGTAAATAAAATTTTGCAAGATGAAATGTATAAATATATAACAGAGAAAAAGCTAGCTGTTTTAGGATCGCCAATGCCTATTGAGGATTTAGATATTGATTGGAGTAAAGAAAATTTTAAGTTTATTTACGAAGTTGGTTTGGCTCCAGATTTTGAAATAAAAATAACTCAGAAAGATAAATTAGACTATTATATTATTAAAGTTGATAAAAAGTTAATCGATACTTATTGTGATGATATTGCTAAACGAAATGGAGAAATGGTAGAATCAAATAAATCCAAAGAAGATGATTTGTTGTTTTGTTCTATACAGCAACTTGATGATAATAATGAAGTTTTAGCATCTGGAATTAAACATGAAGCCTCTGTTTCAATAAAAGTGATAGCTGATGAGAAAATTAAAAAGAAATTTATTGGTCTTAAAAAAGATGATTGTTTAATAGTTAATGTTATTAAAACTTTTTCTAATACGACTGATTTAGCTGCTATGTTAAATATTAAGGCAGATGAAGTTTCAAAGTTGCAGTTACAAAATTTTAAATTTACAGTTAAAAAAGTAAGTACATTACAGCCAGCAAAGCTTGATAATAAATTATTTGATAAAGTTTATGGTCCTGGAAAAGTGAAAAACATTAAAGAATTTAGAGAAAATATTAAAAAAGAAGTCGAAAATCAATTTGACTTAGAGTGTGATAGAATGTTAAAAAATGATGTTGTTAAATATTTAATTGATAAAATGAATCTTCAGTTACCTGATAATTTTTTAAAAAACTGGCTTTTTAAAACTTCAAAACAACCAATAACTATGGACTTATTGAATAAAGAATACGATTTGTATTCTAAAAGTCTCCAATGGCAATTAATAGAAAATAAAATTTTAGAAGATAATAATATTAAAGTTACTCAAGAAGATCTTTTAGAACGTACTAAAGGAATTGTTCATATACAAATGAAACGATATGGTCAAGATAATATTGAAGAAAAACAGCTAATTTCTATTGCTGAAAATGTTTTGAAAGATGAGAAAGAAAAAAAGAAGATATACGATCAAATATATGATGAGCAAACATTATTAGTTTATAAGAAATGCTTCAAATTAAAAGAAAAGAAGATTTCTTATGATGATTTTGTTAAATTAGCATCAAAAAAATAAAATTTATTATGGATTATAAAAATGAATTTAAAAAATATGCTACTAAACATAAAGGAATTAGTAGTTTACATTTAGAAAATTTTTCCTCTATTTATGCTAATTATATTTCACCTACTATTATTGAGGAAAGACAAATGAATGTTGCAAGCATGGATGTTTTTTCTAGATTAATGATGGATAGAATCATTTTTTTAGGTGTACCAATAAACGATTATGTTGCAAATATTATTCAAGCACAATTATTGTTCTTGGAGTCTGTGGATGCAAAAAAAGATATTTTAATTTATTTAAATTCACCTGGAGGAGGAGTTTATGCTGGCTTAGGAATATACGATACTATGCAATATATTAACCCAGATGTTTCTACAATATGTACAGGAATGGCAGCGTCTATGGGAGCTGTGTTATTATGTGCTGGTACTAAAGGAAAACGAACTGCGTTAAAACATTCAAGAGTCATGATTCATCAACCTTTAGGTGGTGCCCAAGGTCAAGCCTCAGATATTGAAATTACTGCAAGAGAAATTCAAAAATTAAAAAAAGAGTTATATGAAATAATTTCTAATCACTCAGGTAAATCTTACGATGAGGTTTGGAAAGATAGCGATAGGGATTATTGGATGACATCTCAAGAAGCTAAAGAATATGGTATGATTGATGAAGTCCTCGAAAGAAATAATAATGTCGGAAAATAAAAATATTTTTTGTTCTTTTTGTGGTAAAAATAAGCATGATACAAATATTTTAATTGCTGGTTCATCTGCGCATATTTGTGATGCATGTATTGAACAGGCTCATGTTATTGTCAATAAAGATAAGACAACAGAGAAGTTTAGTTCGAGTAATATCAATTTATTAACACCAAAACAAATAAAAGAACATCTAGATGAATTTGTTATTGGTCAAGATCAAGCAAAAAAGGTTATATCAGTAGCTGTATATAATCATTATAAAAGGATAATTAATAATGATGATAATATAGAAATTGATAAATCAAATATTATTATGGTAGGTAATACTGGTACTGGAAAAACCTTAATAGCACGTTCTATTGCAAAACTACTTGAGGTTCCTTTTTGTATTGCTGATGCAACGGTTTTAACTGAAGCAGGATACGTTGGAGAAGATGTTGAAAGTATATTAACTAGACTTCTTCAAGCTGCAGATTATGATATTGACAAGGCAAAAAGAGGAATTATTTTCATCGATGAGGTTGATAAAATTGCTAGAAAAAGTGATAACCCATCAATTACACGTGATGTTAGTGGGGAAGGAGTACAACAAGCGATGTTGAAATTATTGGAAGGTACAGTTGTTAATGTACCTCCGCAAGGAGGAAGAAAACATCCAGATCAAAAAATGATTGCTTTAGATACAAAAGATATTTTATTTATTAGTGGTGGTGCATTTAATGGTATTGAAAAAGATATTTCAAAAAGATTAAACACTAATGTAATAGGTTTTAAATCTAAAAGTAAAAACTTTATTGATTCAGAAAACATATTACAATATCTTTTACCACAAGATTTAAAAAAATTTGGATTGATTCCTGAACTTATTGGAAGAATGCCAATTGTAACATACTTAAATAAGCTAGATAAAGATGCTTTGCTTAGAATATTAATTGAGCCTAAAAATGCATTAATTAATCAATATAAATTATTATTTAATATTGATAATGTAAAGCTAGATTTTGATAAAGATGCCTTAATTCTTATTGTTGATAAAGCTATCGAGTTTAATTTAGGAGCTAGAGGTCTAAGATCAATTTGTGAGACTGTCATGCTTGACGCAATGTTTGATGTTCCCTCAAACAAAAAAGTCAAATCACTAAATATAGATGTGGACTATGTTCAGAAAAAATTAAGTAAAATGGTAATAAAAAAATTGCGAGTAGCCTAGAATTAGTTATTAATAATTATAGAATAATCTACATCATTATATTTAACATTAGCATCACAGTCACAAGCATTAAATCCGTAATCTATTTCTTTTGAAATATTATCACTACTTGTAATTTTTGATTTTCCATTAATAATTGTACACGATGAACAACTAAGGTTAATATTCAGTGTTTCTAAAATAGTTACCGAAAAGTTGTTTCCATTTACACTGTTTCCATATGAAGATCCTGTTATATTATATATGTCATCTGACCTTTCAAATTTTGTAGATCTTCCAGAAATCCATTCTTTATTTCTATAACTTTCCCAATTAATAATACCATTTGAGGTTGTGATACTTCCATTAGTTACTTCAATATTAAAATATGTATTTTCATTTTCATTTGTTCCCATACAAGTTATTTTAACATTTCCCTGAACTAGTTCGTTATTAACTTTAAAATTTTCAAAATTAATATATGTAACTGATGATTCTTCAGCATATATGTCTGAGTAGCTCACGATTATTTTTCCTGTCATAATTTTATTTTCAAAAAATGGACATCCTATCCCAGTTGATTGATCAAAGTCAATAATAATTACTGGAAGTAAATCTACGCTACTAGTATCATAACTGTACCTTACACATGATCTTTTATGTTGATCGTTATCAAGCATTGCATTTTCAACCAATATATTTATGTGGTTAAAAATTTGTTCTGCCTTTAAATGATCATGAACTTCCTGTAAATTTTCATTATTTGGTATTTCTAAAATATTTTCATTTTTACAAGAAAAAAGTAAAAAGATAAAGGTGTTAATTAATAAAAAATATTTTTTCATTTTTTTGTTATTTATTTCAGTAAAGTTATAAAATCATAATCATATTTATGATTTTGATCTTTGTGACATTTAACTCGCTTTACTTCCTTCCACTTTTCACTGAGATTAGGAAAAAATGTATCACCTTCAAATTTAGCATGAATTCTAGTTAAATAAATTTTATCTACTAAATTTAATTCTAATGCAAGTTTATAAATTTGTCCGCCACCAATAATAAATGTTTCTTTTTCTTTATTTTTTTTAGCAATACTTAACCCTTCTTCAATTGATGTTACAACTAAACATCCATCGGCAACATATTTTTTGTTTCTTGTAACAACAATATTTTGTCTGTTAGGTAAGGGTCTAAACTTGTGAGGTATAGACTCTAAATTTTTTCTTCCCATAATTATATGGTGTCCTTTAGTTGTGTCTTTAAAGAATTTCATATCTTTTGGTAAACGCCAAATTAGATCATTGTTATGTCCTATAACATTATTTTCAGAAGCTGCAACAATTATTGAAACAATCATATTTTTTTTACTTTATATATTACATTTCTATTTTTCATATATTCATTAATATAGTCAAAGTATTCGCCTAAATATTCTGGAGGTGATATACCCTTTTTAATAAATTTTCCTTCTAAAATTAAATTTACTACAGCAGAACAAGTAAAACCTGTTGTTCTTGCCATAGATATTGTATTTTCTTGAAATCTATCCAATAAATTATAAATATAAGAAGTATGTACGTTATTTTCAATTCCTTCAATTGTGATTCTCATAACAGTAAAATCTTTATCTCCTTCTTTCATTTTCCATTTTGGAAATAATAATTTTGCAGTTAAGTCAATAGGTCTTATTTTTTTACCATCAATATCTATATGCTTGTAAGAGAAAAACCCTGATTCTCTTAATACTTTTATATATTCTACGCATCCAGGATATCGTAATGTTTTTTCAATCATATTAGGTATGTTTGGCATTGTTTTTATTAAAGTTCTTAAGCCATCCGAATTCCAACTTTCCAATGTTCCGACTTCATCAAAATTTATCAATTCAGTATCTGAAAGAGCTTCTCTTATAATAACATGAGAGTTTTCTATATACCTAGCAGGTCTAATATATTCTTCAATAACATCAATGGGTGAAAAAACTGCTTGATATTCATATGGCCATTCTCTTCTTTCAGGTAAACCGCCGACAAGACACTCATATTTTGTAATTTTCATATTGTTATTATGATGTCCTAGTATAATATTACCCATTCCAGGTGCGACTCCACAGTCCATTACTGCAGTCACATTATTTTTTTTTGCTATACTATCTAATTTAAATGGGTCTTCAGGGAAAAAAGAAATATCAACTATATTTTTACCTGCTTCAATAACATTTTTCATCATTTCATAGCCTAAAAATCCTGGTACTGCACCAACTACAATATCGAAATCTTTAATTGTATTTTGAAGAAGTTGTTTGTTAGTTATATCTAAACAGATTGTATTGATATGTGGCAATAGGTTTAGATTTTTTTGAGAAATATCTACAGCTGTAACTTCATGATGGCTCGCTAAATCTTTAGCAATAACACCTCCAACCAAACCTGATCCTAATATAATTATTTTTGACATTTATTAGATAGCTACTTTAGCTTTTATATGAGGATGATAATCATAATTAATTAATTCAAAATCATCAAATTTAAATTTAAAAATATCTTTCACGTGTGGATTAATAATCATTTTTGGCAATGTTTTTGGTTCTCTACTTAATTGTATTTTGGTTTGATCAAAATGATTTGAATAGATGTGTGCATCACCAAGTGTATGTACAAAATCACCTAACTTAAAATCGCATACTTGAGCTATCATCATCGTAAGAAGCGCATATGATGCGATATTAAACGGTACGCCTAAAAATATATCAGCACTTCTTTGGTATAATTGACATGAAAGTTTTCCTTTAGCAACATAAAATTGAAAGAAAGCATGGCAAGGTGGAAGAGCCATTTTTTCGATTTCTCCTACGTTCCATGCACTTACAATAATTCTTCTGCTGTTTGGGTTAGTTTTTAATGTGTCAATAACATTTTTAATTTGATCTATATGTTTACCATCAGGAGTAGGCCAACTTCTCCATTGGTAACCATAAACATTTCCTAAATCTCCATTTTCATCTGCCCATTCATCCCAGATTCTCACTCCATTTTCTTTTAAATATTTAATGTTTGTATCGCCTTTTAAAAACCATAAAAGTTCGTGAATAATTGATTTTAAATGTAGTTTTTTTGTAGTTACACATGGAAATCCTTTTGATAAATCAAATCGCATTTGGTGGCCAAAAATACTTTTTGTGCCTGTACCAGTACGATCTTCTTTTACAATTCCTTCATGCATTACCTTCTCAATCAAGTTTAAATACTGTTTCATCTTTATTAAATTAACATCCCAACTATTGTAGCAGTAAATAGACAGGCTAAGGTTCCTGCTATTAATGCTAATATTCCTAATTTCGATAAATCTATTCTTCTTTCTGGAGCTAAAACTCCAATACCGCCAATTTGAATACCTATGGACGCAAAATTAGCAAATCCACATAATATATATGTTGCTATGATAATTGATCTTTCTTCATAGAAAGCCATATTATCTTTTAGGTTTGCTAAAGAAATATAAGCTACAAATTCGTTTAATACGGTTTTCTCTCCAAGAAGTTGACCAATTAAAACCATATCTTCTTTACAGACTCCTATAATCCATGCAACTGGAGCTAATAAATAACCGAGCATAAATTCTAATGAAAAGCCCTGATATTGACCTTTTGATATATTTACTACCCAATCATTTAATCCAGTTAAATCTCCAAAAAAGTCTTTTAAAACATAATTTATCATTGTTATAAATGCAATAAAAACTAGTAACATAGCTCCAACATTAATTGCTAACTTTAGACCTTGAGTTGTTCCAAGACTAATAGCGTCTAATGCATTTTCTCCCAATTTTTCTTTCACAATATTCATTTCTTCATTAATTTCTTCAGTTTCTGGATATAAAATTTTTGTAACTACTACAGCTGCTGGCGCTGACATGACTGATGCGGCTAATAAGTGTTTAGCAAAGAAAAGTTGTTCATTTAGGTCTGTACCTCCAAGAAAACCAATGTATGCTGCTAATACTCCTCCTGCTATTGTTGCCATACCACCACCCATTAAACAAAGGAGTTCTGACATAGTCATTTTGTTTATGTAAGGCTTGACAAGAAGAGGAGATTCAGTTTGACCAAGGAAAATATTACCAGCTGCTGCTAAGCTTTCTGAACCAGAGAGTTTGAGTGTTTTTTTCATAAGAAATGCAAAGCCAAAAACTATTTTTTGTAGAATACCGTAGTAAAATAAAATCGAGGTCAGTGCAGAAAAGAAAACAATTGTTGGGAGTACTTGAAATGCAAAAATATATCCAAAAGAATCCGTATTTGTAATTAAATCTCCAAATAAGAAAATAGATCCTTCTCTTGTAAAATTTAAAATTGTAATAAAAATTTTACTAAACCACTCAAAAAAATTCTGAATTATTGGAACTTTTAAAATTAATATTGCAAAAACAATCTGAATCAAAAGGCCTTTAGTTACTAAGGTCCAATTAATTTTATTTTTGTTTCTACTAAAAAGAAATGCAATAAAAATTAAAAAAATTATCCCAATAAAACCTCTTATTAAATTATAAACTGAGAATTGTGCATTATATAATTTATCTTTTTTAGAAAATACATAGTTAATTCTATTTTCATTTAAAATTAGCTCATTATTATTAAGTGTAATATTGTAATATCTGGAAGTATCTTTAGGAGAAGTGTAAATAAGGTTTAAGTTTTCACCTTCGAGAAACCAAGTTCCTTTTGCAAATAAATTTAGTTCAGAAATTTGATATTCAAAAGAGCCGTCTGTATTAATCAAAAAAAAATCTAAACTAGAAATAGGTTTTATGTTTGTAGAGTCAAGTGTATTTTCTTTTAGAATACTTTTAAAAAACCATTTTCCTGAAATTTCATTTCCATGACTATAAATTGAAGAAAATAAAAAAAGAAATAAGATGATTTTTTTCATTTATTTTATCTGCTATTTAGTTCATCTCTTAATTTTGAAGCTGTTTCGTAATCTTCCTTTTCAATAGCTTGTTCCAATAATTTTTTAAGTTTAGAAACACTTAATGATTTAATACTAGAGTCTTTTTTATTCTTTTCTTTATCTTTTTTAATAGATATATTAATAATTTGAGTGTTTCCAGCATTAATTATAATACCAGCTCTATCTAGAATATCTTCATATGTAAATATAGGACATTTATATCTAATTGCGATAGCAATTGCGTCAGATGTCCTTGCGTCTATTGTATTCTTTTCCCCAGTATTTATGTTTTCAGAATGGAATGAAGCATGAAAAATTCCTTCAATTAATGTGTGAATAATTACTTTTTTAATTTGAATTTTAAATTTATCTCCAAATGTTTTAAATAAATCATGAGTAAGAGGTCTGGCGACTTTTTCTTTTTCTTCTAACCCAATGGCTATTGCTCTTGCTTCGCACCAACCAATTACAATTGGAAGTTGTCTATTTCCATTAATTTCATTTAATAATAATACATAGGCATTATTTTGTGAGTCGCTTTGACGGATTGCAGATATTTCTAATTCAATATGTTTCAATATTATTTTATTTGTTTTTTGAGTTCATTTATAAGTTCCGGAATAACTTTAAATGCATCACCAACAATACCGTAATCAGCTGCTTTAAAAAATGGTGCTTCTGGGTCAGTATTGATGGCAACAATTGTTTTTGAAGCATTAACACCAGCTAAATGTTGTATGGCACCAGAAATTCCTATGGCAATATATAAGTTGGGTGCAACTGTTATTCCAGTTTGACCTACATGTTCACTATGAGGTCGCCATCCAATATCAGAAACAGGTTTTGAGCAAGCTGTTGCAGCTCCTAATAAGTCAGCTAATTCTTCTATCATAGTCCAATTTTCAGGACCTTTTAATCCTCTTCCTGCTGACACTATAATATCAGCTTCAGATAATGATATTTTTCCGCTTGTTTTTTCTTGATCATTAACAGTAATATTACTTTCTGATTTATTTACAACCGATTCAATTTCAATAGTTGTAGGATTTTCCTCAACTCTGTATGAATTTGGAGAAATACATAATATGGATTTATCACTATTTAATGCTACCGTTTCAATAGCTTTTGAAGAAAAAGCATTTCTTTTAACTGTTATTGGATTATTTTTCTCAGGTAATCCAATTACATTTGAAACTAATCCGGCGTTAAGTTTAATTGATAATCTTGGAGCTAATACTTTTGCTGTATATGTATGTGAAAAAATTATATGTGAAATTTCTTCTGGTAGGTTAGCAATAGCTTCTGAAATTTCTTTTCCTTGTGCTTTTTTAAAATCATTAATTAAATATATTTTTGAAACACCAAATTTTCCTGCTTTTTTTAGTTCTTCTTCATCAATATTTCCACTTGTGCAGGCGATTAAATTTGTATTCAGCATTTTTGATAAATCGAAGGCATATGTCATAGCCTCGAACGTACTTTTTCTAAATTTAGAATTCCAATTTTCTGTGTATACTAGTACTGACATCTGTTTTGATTTAAATTACTTTTGCTTCGTTTTGTAATAAAGCTATCAACTCTTTAACATTTTCTCCTTCTACTAACTTACATTCTTTTTTTGAAGGTGGATTTTCCAAGTTTGTTGTCTTTATTCTATTTACTACATTTTCAGGATCGATAATTTCTAATGGCTTTGTTCTTGATTGCATTATACCGCGCATATTTGGAATTAACAGCTCTGATTCTTCAACTAAACCTTTTTGACCACCAATGATCAGAGGAAGTGATGAACTAATAAATTCTTTTCCTCCATCAATCTCTCTGACTAATTCAGCACCATTATTATTTAATTCAAGACCTATACATGCATTGATAAAAGGAATGTCAAGAATTTCTGCAATCATACATGGAACAGCACTTCCATTATAATCTATTGATTCTCTTCCAGCTATTATAATATCATACTCTATATTTTTAAGGTAATTAGAAATAAGATTTGCAGTCTCGAAACTATCTTTTGGACTGGCATTAATTCTAATTGCCTTATCAGCACCAATAGCAAGAGATTTTCTTATTACAGGCTCTGAACTAATATCTCCAACAGAAACTACAGTTATTGTGCCACCTACTTTGGCTTTAATTTTTACGGCTTTTGTTAAGCCAAATTCATCATATGGGTTTATTATAAATTGAATTCCGTTAGAATCAAACTCTGAGTTTTCATTAAACTTAATTTTTGAAGTAGTATCAGGAACACTACTAATACAAACGATAATATTCATTATATTTTTTTTATATCTATTTTACAATAACAAAATTAAAAAAAACAAGACAAATTAGTCTATTTTTTGGATAATAATAATACAATTATAAAAATTGATAAATATTATGATAATAGTATAAAAATATTACTTTTGCATCGTTTAAAGAAATATTAATTAAAATTAAATTTATAATGGATTTTATAATAAGTTATTTGCCTCTGTTTGGAATATTTGCATTGTTGTTTGTTTTTTGGAAAAATGCTTGGGTTACAAAACAGGAAGAAGGAGATGAAAAAATGTCAAGAATTGCCAAAAATATTGCTGATGGTGCTATGTCTTTTTTAAAAGCAGAATACAAATTATTATCAGTATTTGTATTAGCAGTTTCAGTGTTACTGTATTTTAAAGGAACTGCTGAAGCAAACTCTAATGGATTAGTTGCTGTTTCTTTTATTGTTGGAGCTATATGTTCAGCGCTAGCAGGTTTTATAGGAATGAAGGTTGCAACTAAAGCAAATGTAAGAACTACAAATGCTGCTAGAAATTCTTTAGGCAAAGCATTAGAAGTTGCATTTTCAGGAGGTGCTGTCATGGGTCTTGGTGTTGTAGGTTTAGGAGTTTTAGGATTAAGTTCATTATTTATGATTTATCAAGGAATGTGGGATAACAATTTAGAAATGGTTCTAAATGTACTTTCTGGATTTTCATTAGGAGCTTCATCAATTGCTTTGTTTGCAAGAGTTGGAGGTGGAATATATACTAAAGCTGCCGATGTTGGAGCAGATTTAGTTGGGAAAGTAGAGGCAGGAATACCAGAAGATCATCCTTTAAACCCTGCAACTATAGCAGATAATGTTGGTGATAATGTTGGTGATGTGGCTGGTATGGGAGCAGATTTATTTGAATCGTACGTTGGTTCTATAATTGGGACTATGGTTCTAGGAGCAGCATATGCAACTCTTCCAGAGTTTCAATCAGCATTTGATGGTCTAGGAGCTGTTTATTTACCGTTAGCACTAGCAGCTATAGGAATAATAATGTCAATTATTGGAACCTTTTTTGTAAAAGTAAAAGATGGAGGATCTCCACACAAAGCTTTAAATATCGGTGAGTTTGGATCTGCTGGACTAATGTTAGTTGCATCTTATTTTATTATTAACGCAATGTTACCTAATTCTTGGGTAGAATCTGGAGAAACATATACTGCAATGGGGGTATTTTGGGCTACTATTGCTGGATTAGTTGCTGGATTACTTGTTGGAAAAGTAACAGAATACTATACTGGTACGGGAACTAAGCCTGTAAATTCAATTGTAGAACAATCTGAAACTGGATCAGCTACCAATATTATTGCTGGTTTAGGAGTTGGTATGATGTCAACTGCTATACCTATTATTTTAATAGCAGCAGCTATTTTGGTTTCTCACGAATTTGCTGGTTTGTATGGAATTGCGATTGCTGCAGTTGGAATGTTAGCAAATACTGGTATTCAATTAGCTGTTGATGCTTATGGACCAATTTCAGATAATGCTGGTGGTATTGCAGAAATGGCTGAGTTACCTGCAGAAGTGAGAGAAAGAACAGATAAGTTAGATGCGGTGGGTAATACAACTGCTGCAATTGGAAAAGGTTTTGCTATAGCATCAGCTGCTTTAACTGCATTAGCATTATTTGCTGCTTTTATGAAAACCGCTGGAATTACATCTATTGATGTGTCTCAGCCTGACATAATGGCTGGCTTGTTAATTGGAGGTATGTTGCCATTTGTATTTTCTGCACTTTCTATGAACGCTGTTGGAAGAGCTGCTATGGCCATGATAGAAGAAGTTAGAAGACAGTTTAGAGACATACCAGCACTTAAATCTGCTTTAGAAGTTATGAGAAAGTATAATTCTGATATGAGTAAGGCTTCAGCAGCAGATAGAAAAATATTTGATGCAGCCGATGGCGTTGCTGAATACGATAAATGTGTAGAAATTTCAACTAACGCATCTATTAAAGAGATGGTATTTCCAGGACTTTTAGCTATTGTTGTTCCGGTTATTGTTGGTTTTGGAGGTAAATGGTTTGGTATTGGAGGTGCTGAAATGCTAGGTGGACTTCTTGCAGGAGTAACAACTTCAGGTGTTTTAATGGCAATTTTTCAATCAAATTCTGGTGGAGCTTGGGATAATGCAAAAAAAATGATTGAAGAGCAAGGAAAGAAAGGTACAGATGCACATAAAGCTGCTGTTGTTGGGGATACGGTTGGTGATCCATTTAAAGATACCTCAGGACCATCTTTGAATATTTTATTAAAACTTATGTCGGTTGTTGCTTTGGTTATTGCTCCATCTATTTCTGTTAGTATATCTGATGATTTAACACCTAAAGTAGAAGAATTAAATACAATTGAAGTTACGCCAGATCTTTATCTATCATCTGTAGCTCAAAGTTTTGAAATTAATTTTAATAATGAACTTCCTATTGTAAATGATATTAAGTTAGATGGTGATTTAAATTGTGTAGGAGACGATCAATCTATTTGCGATAATTTAAAAGATAAATTAGGTTCAGGAAACGAAATTGTTTTTTCTGTAAAAGATGAGGTTCCAGTTCTTTTAAAATCATCTGATTACAGATTTAAAATTAATGGTGAAATTAATTATGACCATAATGGTAAAGAAGTTAATAAAAATACAGTTTTGTATTATTCTGTAAACGGAGAAACTTCTTTTAGTGGTTTGCTAATTATTTCTTCAGAAAAAAATCTTAACATTGCAGTTAAAGGAAGAGTTTAAAAGAAAATTTATAAAGTATAAAAAAACCGCTTTTAAAAGCGGTTTTTTTATTGAAAGTTATTTTAAAAGTTATACAAATAATCCATTTACTTCTGCGTCAACTTTTTCAATAATAGATCCTAAATCTTCTTCTTTTTCAGCAAAGTTGATATTATCTACATCAATTACAAGTATTTTTCCTTTTTTATAGTCTCCTATCCATGCTTCATATCTTTCATTTAATCTAGTTAAATAATCAATTCTAATACTATTTTCATAATCTCTACCTCTCTTTTGGATTTGATCTACTAATGTTGGAACAGATGCTCTTAAGTATACTAATAAATCTGGACTTTTTATAAAGCTATCCATCAAATTAAAAATCTCTTTATAGTTTTCAAAATCTCTTGAGCTCATCAGTCCCATTGCGTGAAGATTCGGTGCAAAAATGAATGCATCTTCGTATATTGTTCTATCCTGTATATATTTTTTTCCACTCTCTCTAATATTTATAATTTGTCTAAATCGACTATTTAAAAAATATACTTGCAAGTTAAAAGACCACCTTTGCATATCTTTGTAAAAATCATTAAGATAGGGATTATTTTCTACATCCTCATAATGAGCTTCCCAACTAAAATGTTTTGAGAGTTTTGATGTTAGTGTGGTTTTACCTGAACCAATGTTACCTGCAATAGCGATATGCATCTTTTTTTTTTTACTAAAATAAAAAAAAGTTATTTTACTATAAAGAAAAATAAAATCTATAAGCATTTTGTTGAAAACTTATATACTTAATATTTCCTCTATAATTTTTCTATCATTTGAAAGTCTTGGAATTTTATATTGACCACCTAGTCTATTATTTTTTTTTAACCATTTATAAAATTCATTTTTTTCAATTAAATATAATTTAGGCTCTTGTATGATTAAATTATTAAAGCGTTTTGCTTCGTAGTCAGAATTATTTTGTTTCAAATATTTGTCTAAATCAGTCATGAAAGAATTTGTATTTACTGGTTTTTTTTCGAATTCAATTAACCATTCATGTCCTCCAGATTTTTTATCAATATATATAGGTCCTACTGTATAATCTTTAACTTTACAATTATGTTTTTCACTAGCTTTAAAAATTGCATTTTCAGCATTATCAATTACTAATTCCTCTCCAAATGTATTAATGAAACTCTTAGTTCTTCCAATAATTTTTATTCTAAATGGGTTAATTGATGTGAATTTAATTACATCACCAATAATATATCTCCATAAACCAGCTGTAGTACTTATTACTATAACATAGTTTTGATTAAGTTTAACATGTTTTAATGTAATAGCATCTAAATTATTTTTTTTATATTTTTCTGTCGGAATAAATTCATAAAAAACACCATTATTAAGCATTAAAAATAATCCAAGAGATTTCTTTTGATCTTGTAATGCAAAAAACCCTTCTGATGCATTATAACCCTCAAGATAATTTATCTCTTTCCCAATAATAGTATTAAAATTTTTTTTGTAGGGAGAAAAGTTGATGCCTCCATGAAAGTAAACTTCTAAATTTGGCCATATATCAATTATTTTTTTCGAACCAGTTTTTTCTAAAATCTTATTTAATAGTATCAACATCCAGGAGGGAACACCAGTTATATTTGTTATATTTTGGTCAATGGACTCTTCAACAATTTTATCTATTTTATCTTCCCAGTTTTCTAGTAAAGCTGTTTTGAGTGATGGGATTCTATGATAATTTACCCACGATGGAAATTCGTTTAATAAAATGGCTGAAACATCACCTATTAAGTATTTTTTTTTCTTAAATAATGATCCTCCTAACATTAACCCTTTACCTTTATATATAGATTTGTCTGAAAAATTATTTTCATAAATTGATAACATATCTTTGCCTGCTTTTATATATCCATCGTACAAAAATTCTTTAGAAATTGGTATGTATTTACTTTTTGCGTCTGTAGTTCCAGAAGATTTTGCAAACCATTTTATATGCCCTGGCCAAATAATATCTTTTTCATTTGATAGGCATTTTTCTATATAATTAAAAAATTTCTCGTATGTTCGAACTGGAATATTTTTCCTAAATGATTTATAATCCTTTATTTTATAAAACTTATGATCAAAACCAAATTTTGTTTTTCTAGCCTTTCTTATTAAATAATTTAATGTGTCTGTTTGTGAATTGAGTGGATTATCTGAAATTCGTTTTATTTTTTTAATCCTATTTTTAATTAAAAAAGAAATTATTTCTGTTTTCATTTAGTTAATCAATTTTAATATTTTTATATCTATAAAAAATACAAATATATGGAGAAAGCTATTTTAAAGAAAATGCATACAGAATTTAATAATCCTATTGAGTATTCAATCATGATAAATGGAAGTGAATATAAGTTGAATGATTATATTGGTAAAAATATATATATAGAATGGCAAAAAAAAGTAATATGTCATTGTGGTAAAGAGTTTTCTAAATTTTACAGAGCTTCCTTTTGTTATAAATGTTATTGGAATTCTCCTTTAGCATCTCAAAGTATTTTTAAGCCTGAACTTTGTACAGCTCATTTAGGAATTGAAGAGAGAGATTTAGATTTTGAAAAAAAACTTCAACTTGCAGATCACTATGTTTATTTAGCCAACTCAAGCGGTCTTAAAGTTGGAATTACAAGATCAACTCAAGTGCCAACAAGATGGATAGATCAAGGTGCAAGTCAAGCTATTATTTTGGCTCTTGTTCCAAACAGAAGGTTTTCTGGTGATATAGAAGTGATTTTAAAAGATTATGTAAAAGACAAAACAAATTGGAGAAAAATGTTGTCATCAGAGCCAGATCCGATAAATCTTAAAGAAATAAAAAAAGATATGATAACAAAAATACCAAATGAATATCAAAAATATATTTATTCCGATGACTCAATCACTAATATTTCCTTTCCAATTCTAAAATATCCACTTAAAATAAAAAGTTTAAAGTTGGAAAAAAATAATTTGATTGAAGGAAAAATTAATGGAATTAAAGGACAATATATTTTTTTAGATAAGGATAGAGTTTTCAATATTAGATCACACGAAGGGTTTATTGTAAATATAGATTTTAATTA